>Ga0209960_1000199_pt1 | contig 172334 bp, 148 predicted proteins | sample ThiBiot_500_plan_2_FD_183947 | JGI IMG/M metagenome (GOLD analysis project Ga0209960, IMG submission 183947) | Wastewater bioreactor microbial communities from Cape Town, South Africa - Thiocy_expt_500_plan (SPAdes) | ecosystem: Engineered > Bioreactor > Thiocyanate-remediating >... | reverse complement strand
GACTCTATATACCTGCGGTAAAACTTGTAAAAATTCTGATAACATATACCCTTCGCCTCAAAAAAACTCCGAGCCGTCTTATATTCCTCGTCTTCTCTACGCTTTACCCTCTCATACCTCTCAACATCTCCTATCATGTACCTAATCGTATTGCTCTCTAATGTCTTGTATGATGACCTTATAACTGACATCTCTTTCCTCTAAAGTTATATTAAAAAATTCCTTCCTTATTATAACCCTTTCAGACATCCTTATTGTCAACCCTTTTCCGTCACCAAAACTTTGAACTTCTACAGCAATGACCATAACGTTGGTTTATGTAGTCATTCCGAAAGGCTTATAAAGCCTTGTGGGAATCCATACTGTAAATAAGGTTATTAGGTTGTTTGAGGCTATTAAAGCTTTTTTAGATTGCTGCGGAATGCTAAGATATTCCTCGCAATTACCTGCAGCAAGAACCGTCACCGATACTTTGAACTTCTAAAGCAATGACGATTAGATTAAAATTCTGAACTTAACGTTAAATAAAAAAAGTCCTTCCCTAGACGGGAAAGGACTTTTTTTAAATTAAGCAAATGGCTTTATGTATTACCACCAGCCTAGTAATTTCCACCAAGCGCCACCAACAAAGCCCCAAATACCAATTGTAGCTAAGCTCATAAAGAACCCAACAAACCACCAGTGCATTACCTGAACATATCCAGGACCAAATAGCACTACAGCAGAAGATGTGCCGTAATGGGTCATATGTGAGAATAAGTTACTTACATAACCAAGTACTAATGCGGCAAGAAGCGGCGGTGTTCCAGCTCCTACTGCAACGCTTAGGAATAGTGTATACATAGCGCCAATATGAGCAGTGTTACTTGCAAAGAAATAATGGCTATAGAAGTAAATGAGAACTAAGCCAATAAATGCTGTATGCCATGGCATTCCGGCAAACATTGAACTCATAGATGTGCTGAACCAGTCGATAAAGCCGAATTCCTGTAAGAATTTAGCAAGTGATACTAAAATCGCAAACCATAATAAAATATGCCAGGCTTCTTTTTCTTTAATAACGTCTTCAAAGCTGATAACGCGGCTTAAAAGAAGAAGTACCACACCGACAAGTCCTGTTGTTGTAGGGTGAATATGGAAAAAGTCAGAGAATACCCATAACACAAGCATGGTCGAGAAAATACCTATCATAAACCATTCGTCTGTCTTAATTCTTCCCATTTCCTTTAGTTTTTCGCTGGCAAGCTCTTTAGAGCCTTCAAGTTTTTTAAGAAGAGGAGGGTGAAGTAAATACACAATAAGCGGAATAAGCATAAGAGTTACAAAACCAGGAACAATTGCCCCCATAAACCAGTTTGTCCATGTGATTTCTGCGCCAAACTTAGCAGCAAATTCCTGTACCATTGGGTTTGCAGCCATTGCTGTGAGGAACATACCGCTACATACTACGCTCGCATGATAGCTTACTTGTACCAAATAACTACCAACCCTGCGGGATGTATTATTATTTGGGTGGCTTCCTAATGAATCTGCCATAGATTTAATAATAGGGTATACAATGCCGCCAGCTCTTGCTGAGTTACTTGGAATAAGCGGTGCTGTCAAAAATTCAGTGAAAACAAGGCTATAAGCAAGACCAATACTATGCCCGCCAAATAATTTAATGAAAATATACGCAATACGTGACCCTAACTGGCTTTTAATAAAGCCCCTTGCAATGAAAAATACGAATACTATGAGCCATACTACATGAGAGCCATAGCCAGATAAAGCCTGAGCTATTGTAATAGTATTTGTAAGTATTGCTACAAGCAAGCTCATAAGAGCAACGGCTCCCATAGGGAAAGGCTTTAAAATAATAGATACGATTGTTGCGAAAAATATTGCAAATAAGTGCCAGCCCTGTTCAGGCATGCCTTGTGGGGCAGGGGACATATAAATGACTGCACCAATGGCAAAAGAGGCGGCTAATTTTAAGTAATCCGGAATATGTTGTTTTATTGAACTTGCGCTTGATTCACTCATGATTTTTATATGTGATTTAAAGTTGAACAAATTGTGTTATCGGTAATTAAAAATTTCTATAATTATCAATAGTCTTACTCAGACGAGATATCACTTTCAAACCTATTTAGCAAGGTAAATATATAATATTATTTGGATAGTTAATTTAATAAATGATTGAATAATTATGTGTAATATGTTAAAATTTTAATTAAATAACATTATAATGGGAACGAACTATGAAGCTTCAAAATGGGACAAATTACCCGAATTTGTATAGTGTAAATACGGTGCTATTTTCAAATCCTAAGTTCAATTTAAAAGAGGTTTTGACGCAGGTAGAGAAGGAAATCAAGGATCTTCCAGAAAATAAAAAAGATGAAGTTAGAAAAAAGAAAATAGAAGCTAAGAGAGATAACCTTCTAAAACAGTTTGGTCTTGATCCAAATAATCTAGAGCAAATGACTAGGTTTGAAGATTATTTAGCAATAGACCAGCATTTGTATCAGGATAAAAATGAATGGGCTGATAAAAATCAGAACCGTATTGATCTCTTTAAAATACTAACTTTTAAAGAGATTAAAGAATTAGAGTTAAATAAAATACCAGTGCAATTTGATAATAAGCTAATTGATCAAACTCAAAATATTAATGCTGCATTTGATGATTTAAATATTAAATACCAAAATTATTTTAATGAAGAAGATAGATCAAAATACGAAGAAATTTTTAATATTTTATTTTTAGTATCTTATTCAAATGAAACTAATCCCAATTTGAATGAAGTAGCAGAATATGCATATAAAATGATGATTTTATTTGGAAAAGAACCAGACAGAGCATTTAATAACTTCACAAAGTTTGTTCAGTCTCATGCATCTAACCTTCAAAAGCCTATACATGACGTGTTTATACATAATATTCCAGTAAAAGGTGAGTGCAATATAGAAGCCTGGAAAATATTTATGATGAAATCAGGGGTAGAAGTATTAAAAAATATTGAGAATGCTCCAAAAATTGAAAAAAAGTTAAATGGAAATGTTCCCAAAAACTTAAATGAACTTCAAGAAATATTGCCAGAACTCACTTATAATAGGTTTAAAGAAAACCCAAAAATGGCAAAAATTTTCAAACAATATGATGTTTCAGAAAAGATATTTGACAGAAGTCTGGATTTAATTGCTTCAGGTCAAATAAAAATAAAAGATAAAGACGCTCTCCCTAATGTGACTATAGATGTAGCCCAAGAGGTAAATCCAGAATATAAAAATTTATATTTAGTTAAGCTTCCCGAAGGTAATTTAAGAGGTTTAATATTAGGTAAAATTACTGATTGTTGTCAATCAATTAACGGTAATAGTGAGACCTGCGTAATAGATGGAATGACTAGAGAGAATAATGGATTTTACGTTCTTATAAAGGCAAATCCTAAACAAACATTTGATCCTAATAAAATTGATTGGAATAGTTTTGAAAAGAATGGTCATGAAATAATAGGTCAAGGTTACACATGGCTTAGCCAATTTAATAACATGGTTATAGATAGCTGGGAAAACTTAAGACCGACAGTAAATGATACAATGATGCCAGATATACTTGCTAAATTTGCCCAAAAAGTTACAGAGAATAATAAAACTGTTTCAATGGTGATGTTAGGTAAAGGGGGTAAGACTCCTCAAGAATTCGCAGATAAAGGATATACTATGAATCCGTTTCCAGACAAGCTTAAAGAAGGTTATATGTATGGGGATGCACGTAATCAATATATTTTATATAAAAGTCATGATTTATCTGTAATGCAGTCAATGTTACTAGAAATACCAAAGTTTCGTGATAAAAAATGGCTTATTAATAGTTTTAGAAATATCAGAGAAGCTAAATATTTCATAGAACTCTACAGAAACGGGGAATTATCAAAATCTGAGTTTAGAAATTTTAGCTATAGTGTGGCAAAAACGTGTATTTCTGAAGGTGCAACTTTTGAAAATATGTGGAAATTATATAAGAATAGTTCTGCGCAAGAATATAAAAATAAATGTGTATTAGTAGCAGATTATATGCGTAAGGGGATATATAATTTTTGTAGCATGGACGATTTTTTTAGTTTAGAACCTAACCGAATGAAATTTGTACTTAAATATGCTATAGCGAATATAAAAGAAAAGGATCGGCATTATGCAGAGTCTATTCTTTATTTGGCTAAAACTTTAGATGATAAGACTATAGAAAATTTAAATAAACCTTTCCTCTTGAGCAAACATTTAAGGATAACTAGGGACTTTAACCAAAATTTTTTTGGATCTAAATATTTAGATCCGAAATACTTAGATGCAATTTATTCTGAAGCATTTGTAAAGCTAAGGGATTATAGGTTTTTAAAGTTTGAAGAAATTTTAAATTTAGGTCCAATATATCTTATTGAAAATCAAGAAAAAGTAGAAGCTTCATATATTAACAATTTTTTTAAAGATCAGTATATTAAAAATGAAAATGACGAAATTTTAGCTGAATCTTTAACAATTAAACAAAAATTAAGACTTCTTAACCCTAATATTATTGAAAGCTTTAAGAATAATATATTTAACTTAAATGATATCAACCAGATTGGATTAGATAAAATATTTATTTTATCTAATCCAATCTTTCTGAATATTTTTAAAAATAAAACTATTGAATTTAAAAAATTAGCTGAGTTAAAAATTGAAACTTTAAAAGTATTAAGCGAATCATCTCTAATAGAAAATTTTAAAGAAAATGAGCATAATACTTTCAATAAATTAACTGTATTATCACCTGATCAAATAGAAGCAATTGAATCATTTGATGCTATATATATATATAATAAACTTGGAATTTCATTTGATAATTTTATAAATGTTGAACCAGATAAAATAAGATATCTACTTCCTTATATTAACGCTGAAGATGAATATAGTTGTGTAATGGATGAAAAATATCAAACAAAATATATTTATGTGGATGAAACAGATATTAAAACTGTACCAGATTTTATAGTTTCAGTTTTAGAAAAAAGTAAGATATCATTTGAAGAAATTATTGGTTTAGATGAAAAAATATTAAGGAATATGTTACCAGCGTGTAAAGATTTACCTAAGGAATCTTTAAGTATAGAAATTATTGAACAAACCACAAAAGAATATATTGCTAAGCAAGAAGCTAAAAAAATAGTAAAACCTGTAAGCACTTCAAAGTTAAAGTTAACGCCAGAAGAAAAAGTTAAAAAGAAAGAGCGTTTTGCCCCAAATAATCTAGAAAAAGAATTGGAGAGAAGACGTACTAAGGGTCAAAAAGGTGGAGCAGGGAATAATTTGCAGTAAGTTTTATTTATGCAAATTATAATCCCTTTGTAATCTCATCATATTTCTTAAAATTAATAAGGTTTTGTTTGAGGTCATCAAGTCTTAACATACATGGACCGTCACTTGGTGCGTTATCTGGATCCTGATGAACTTCTGCGAAAATTGCTGCAACGCCAACTGCTAAGGCTGCTCTTGCTAAGACTTCAACAAACTCACGCTCGCCGCCACTTTCATTGCCTTTTCCGCCTGGCTGCTGTACAGAATGTGTTGCGTCAAACACCACAGGTGTTCCGGTTTTTGCCATAATTGCAAGTGATCTCATATCTGTAACGAGTGTGTTATACCCAAAACATGCGCCGCGCTCAGTTACAAATACCTGGTTGTTGCCTGTAGATGTAACCTTATCGACCACGTTTTTCATATCCCAGGGGGCTAAAAACTGACCTTTTTTAACGTTTATTGCTTTGCCAGTATTACCTGCAGCAATTAATAAATCTGTTTGTCTGCATAAAAATGCAGGAATTTGAAGTACATCAACATGAGGTGCAACAATAGCGCACTGCTCTTCTGTATGAACGTCAGTAAGTACTGGTAAGTCAAAGTTTTTACGTACTTCATCAAAAATCTCTAAAGATTTTTCTAAACCTAAGCCCCTAACGCCTTTAATAGAGCTTCTGTTGGCTTTGTCATAAGATGTTTTGTATATAAGCGGGATATTAAGCTCAGTGCAAAGTTTTTTAAGGTTTTCTGCCATAAACATGGCATGGTCACGTGATTCAAGCTGGCATGGTCCTGCGATTAATACGAAAGGAAGATCGTTTCCGATTGTAACATTACCAACTTTAACGTGATTTGCCATGATAATTACCTATAAAACGTGTTTTTTATGATTTTCAGTAGAAGCCTTAATAAACGCTGAGAAAATTGGATGTGCATCAAACGGCTTAGACTTAAGTTCTGGATGGAACTGTACTGCTATAAAGAACTTATTGTTAGTATTTTCCATAATTTCAGGAAGTTTTCCGTCTGGAGACATCCCACTAAATATAATGCCGTGTTTTTTAAGGTCTTTTATATAGTTGAAGTTAACTTCATAACGGTGTCTGTGTCTTTCTGAAATATATGTAGATCCATAAATTTTATGAGCAAGTGATCCTTCTTCAATATAGCATTCATAAGAACCTACGCGCATTGTACCGCCAAGGTTTTTAGTATCTGCCTGACTTATTTCACCGTCTTTTACCCATTCAGTCATAATGCCGACAATAGGATGATCAGGATTCTCTTCAAATTCAGATGAATTTGCACCCTTTAGCCCTAATAAGTTACGAGCTGCTTCGATTGTGGCAATCTGCATGCCAAGGCATATTCCAAAGTATGGGATATCATTTTCTCTGGCATATCTAGCTGCTAAAATCTTACCGTTAATACCATCTTTACCAAAACCACCAGGAACTAAGATTCCATCAATGTCAGCTAGTTTTTCTGCAATATTATCATCATTCAGACTTCTTGCATTTACCCATTTTAGGTTAACTTTACAATCATTGTAAATTCCGCCGTGGTTAAGGGCTTCAATGAGTGATTTATAAGCGTCTTTAAGCTTGTTATATTTACCCACAATAGCAATTTTTACAGTTTTTTGTGGATTTTTGATTCTTTGAACAATATTAGACCATGTGCTTAAGTCAGGCTCTTCATAGTCAATATTAAAATGTTCTAATACTTGTTTATCAAGACCATATCCATGATAAGAAAGTGGCACTTCATAAATAGTATTAACATCAAGCGCTGGTATTACGTTTTCCATTTCAATATTACAGAAGAGAGCCATTTTAGCTCTGTCGCTATCGCTAATTTCACGATCAGCTCTGCAAAGTATAATATTTGGCTGAATACCAATAGCTCTGAGTTCTTTAACTGAGTGCTGGGTTGGCTTTGTTTTAAGCTCTTTTGATGCTGCAATATATGGAACAAGCGTTAAATGTATATACATTACATTTTCACGACCTACCTGATACCTAATTTGTCTTATAGTTTCAAAGAACGGTAGGGCTTCAATATCACCAACTGTTCCGCCAATTTCGCAAATCATGAAATCTACGTTATCGGGGTCACCTAATATGAATTCTTTAATTAAATCAGTAACGTGTGGGATAACCTGAACGGTTTTGCCTAAATAATCACCGCGGCGCTCTTTTTCTATTAAATTTAAATAGATACGTCCTGCAGTAATATTGTCGTCTTTTTTAGCGTTAACGCCAGTGAATCTCTCGTAGTGACCAAGGTCAAGGTCAGTTTCCGCACCATCATCGGTCACAAATACTTCACCATGTTCAAATGGACTCATTGTACCTGGGTCTACGTTTAAATATGGGTCGAGTTTTCTAAGTCTTACGGTAAAGCCATGGGCTTGTAATAACACAGCAAGACTGGATGCGGCAAGCCCCTTACCTAATGAGGAAACTACGCCGCCAGTAACAAATATATACTTTCTAGGCATCGGAACTAATCTTTCTTATCTAAATTTGGAATAACTACTTTATTTTCTTCGGTTTTTAATGTTGATTCTGTTATAGGGCTTGCATTATATTTTTTATCCATAGCAATAGTTAGAAGCAAGCTGTTAACCATAAAAATAGTTGCTAAAATTGCTGTTGTTTTAGTAAAGAAGTTGCTAGAACTAACCTGAACAAAACTATTAGCTGATCCACTTAAAGAACCTACGCTATCAGAGCTTGTTTTCTGAATCATTACTACAGCAACAAGTAATATTGCTACAGTTATTTGTATTATTAGCAAAATCGTTTCCATATTAAGTACCTATGCAAAATCTATTATTTTTTGAAATTCTTCGAGTTTTAGGCTGCTTCCGCCAACTAATATACCCACTACAGGCCACTCATTTAGAATCTCTTCAGCATTTCCTGAATTTACGGAACCACCATACACTATTTTTGCGTCATTCGCAAACTTCTTCTTTATAAAATCACAAACCTTTGAAACATCTGATTTTTTAGGTACTAAGCCTGTACCAATAGACCAAATAGGTTCATATGCAAATATGATATTTTTGGAATCATTAACTATACTCAGTTGCTGCTCAATAACATTAAGAGTCTGATTATTTTGAAAATCTTCCAATGATTCCCCAAAACAGAATATCGGAGTAAGATTATTTTGCAGCGCAAATTCCAGTTTTTTAGATAAAATTTCATTATTTTCACCAAAATACTGCCTGCGTTCAGAATGCCCAATTAAAACATATTTGCATCCAGATTCTGCTAACATTTGACCAGATACCTCACCGGTAAAAGCACCACTGTTAGGATAATTCCAGGATAAATTCTGGCTACCCTTGCTAAAACTTACTTCCTGACTTAAAAGATGCATGGGCGGGCAAATAATAACTTCAGTATTTGACTTTGCTTTTAAATTGCTATTAAAAGCATTAAGCAAGGCTTTAGAACCATTCATTTTCCAATTGGCAATAATGTATTTTTGCATATTTTCTGATTTTTTAGTGGTTTATAATGTATTTCGGCAGGATATAGGCTGATATTTAATGTGTCAAGTCAGAGAAGTTGTTTTGCTGATGTTAAAAAAATGATAAAAATATTATTATTTAGATATTGTAATAGAAGGATTTTATGAAACTTCAAAATGGCTATGATTATCCAAATTTGTATAGTGTTTATAAAGAGTTGTTTTCTGAAAAACCATTTTCTGAAAAAGAATTTTTACAAGAATTAGATAAATTTTTACTGAATATTCCCGAAGATCAGCAAAAAATTATTAAAGAACGGAAAATTGATGAAAAAAGGAAAAACTTGTTAAAACAATTCGGAATTAATGAACGTCCGAGATTTACTAAAGACAACTTCTTATGGTATTGTCAGGCAACAAATGGTGCATCGGAAATTGGTAAATTTTTATTCCAATCTGAATATAATCAGGGACAAATATTTAATGCCGAAGGTTTAGAAGAGCTATTTAAAAATATAAATGATAAAGGTAAATACCTAAACGACAGTGACTACAATAATTTTGTTAAACTTTATAAGGTAATGGAATTTGTAAGTGAGGTAGTAGAAAGAAGATCAATAAAGCCCGCTCAGATAGCTCAGAAAACATATAATTTAATGGCAATTTTTGATAAAGATCCTGAAAAAGCACTCAATTATTTAAATAACTTTATCTCAAAAAATTCGGGTTACCATGACTATCCTGTGGACAAGATTCTAAATTTTGAACTTCCTCCAAAAAATATGATACATTTATCAGCGTGGAAAAAATTATTAAAAGATCATGGTGATGTAGTTATTCAAATGTTATCTAAAGCAGTTCAATATGAGAATCTTTTGGATACAAATAATTCTCGAGGACCTAAAGATATAAGTGAATTAAATCTAATACGGGTTAAGGTAGAGTTTGAAAGATATAAGGAAAATCCAAAGTTAGCAGAGTTATATTTCTTTCATAATGCTAAAAGCGGTCAATATAATCAAACTTTAGATTTGATAGCAAATGGTTCAATTAAATTTAAAAATAAAGATAATTTACCAATTGTTACTTTAGATGTAGGCTCGGAAATAAGGTCACAGGTTTCTAAAGACATATATCAAAGATTTCGTAATTTATCAGAACAAAAGGTTGGCTTAGATAATAAAAAAATAACTGCTGAACAAAGAGCTGAAAATATAGAAAAAATAACAAAAAAGGAAGTCGATAATTATATTGATAATCTTTATATGGTAAAATTACCAGCAGGTGATTATAGAGGCTTAATTTTAGGTGATATAAGTAAATGTTGTCAGACGATTGGACGAAATGGTGAGCAATGTGCAATTGACGGAACGAATCTGGAAAATAATGGTTTTTACGTTTTAATAAAAGCAAATGCGCAAACAAGTTTCAACCCTGCTAAAATAGACTGGGATAACTTTGAAAAAAATGGGCATAATATTATTGGTCAGGGTTACGCATGGCGTAGCACTAATAATAATATAGTTTTTGATAGCTGGGAAAATGCCAGCCCTGAAATTGATAATGATGCAACACCAAGTATACTTAAAGCTTTCTCTGAGAAATTAATAGATGCAGATCCTACAATATCTAAAGTTATAATAGGTTTAGGTGGTAGAACCCCGCTTCAAGTACAAAGCGCAGCAACACCTAACAGGATACCAGACACTATCATTGAGGGGGTGCAATATAAAGATTCAAAATCCCAAATGTGTATTGCCAAGAATAAAAAAATAATAGAGTTTCAAGAAAAATTAAAAAAATCTAATCCATATCTTACTGACGAATTTATTAATTCTATAACATCTTTAAAGCAAGTTGCTGAACTTGAGCAAATAGTAAAGTCTGACAATTCAGAAATTATTTTAAAGCAGCTTGATAACACAATGGTATGTAATTTAATGCATCATAATTTTAGTATTGAAGAAATAAAAGATATATATGTATTAAATTCACCGGAAATATCTAATGCTATCATAAAATGCCTTGCTTCTGAATCTTCTGATATATTACATAGCCATCATATTTTCAAAGATTCTTTGATGGACTTAGAGTTTCCAAAGCTACAATTAATAGCGTCAGTAGATGGACTAAATTTCTTGGAAGTTTCGCAAAAACATAGCCTTAATTTCACCGAAATTTATGAAAAGATTAAAACTATAGATGTTGAGAATCTAGAAGCTATTTTTAAAGCAGGCGATCCTTCAAAATTACTAGAATTTAAAGCTGATGAGCAAAAACTCGATACTACGATTACTAAATTAGATAAAAGCCTTAATGAATTCGGTACAGCTTCATTGAAATCATGGCAGGCAAAAGTAAAAGTTGAATCTAGGGAAAAGTCTGTAATACCAATCAATAATAAGGGTTATATTAAGAGTAATGAGAGACAATAGTTTCGCTAGCAGCTTAATTATTAAATATCTAAAGAGAGGATTACTTTTCAAACGCCAAATCATATTCATTAAGTTTTTGCTCTAGTATCTTAATAGAAATACCTAAAATATTAGCCGCCAGGTTTTTGTCACCAAAGTATTTTTGCATAGTTCCCTGAATAGCTTCTTTTTCCATTTCGGCAAGTGTTTTAGGTTTATCTATCTGGTTTAGCTCTAACATTAATGACTCGGGGTATACTACGCCATCGATAGCTAATAATATTGCCCTATATATTGTGTTTTCAAGTTCCCTAACGTTTCCTGGCCATTCGTAGTTTATTATTATGTCAGCTGCTTCTTTAGAAAAACTTGGCGTTTTAATGCCATTTGACTTTGCATATTTTTCAGCGTAATGCTTTGCAATATCCATTATATCTTCTTTACGCTCAGAGAGTTTGGGAAGCTGTAAATTTATAACATTAAGTCTGAAGAATAAATCTTCTCTGAACCTACCTGCTTTAACTTCGTTTTTAAGCTCTCGGTTACTGGTTGCTAAGATTCTAACATCTAAAGAAATATTATCGTTACTACCAACCCTTGTAATTTGCTTTTCCTGAATAGCTCTGAGTAATTTTGCCTGAAGTCTAATGTCAATTTCGCTTATCTCATCAAGTAAAAGTGTTCCGCCATTTGCTTCCTCAAATTTACCTATGCGGCGGGCAACAGAGCCTGTAAACGCGCCTTTTTCGTGACCAAAAAGTTCAGATTCAAGTAAATTTTCAGGGATTGCGGCGCAGTTTACTGCTACAAATGGTTTTGTACTGCGCTTACTATTTTGATGAATGAATCTTGCCATAACCTCTTTACCAGTACCAGATTCACCAGTAATAAGGACGGTTGCATCAGACGGAGCAATTTGTTTGGCAATTTTTGATACCCTCTGCATAATAGGGCTATCAGCAATAAATGCATTTGAATTTGTTTTTGTTACAGCCTCTAAGATTGCTGATATTAGTTCTTCATCAGGTGGAAGGGGGAGGTATTCTGCTGCACCTTGTTTTATTGCTAAAACTGCTCTGTCTTTATTATTATCAATACCGCAGGCAATGATTGTTGAAAATATCTTTTCCTGTTCTAGTTTATCTTTTAAATCAGCAATATCAAAATGTATATCTGCAAAAATTGCATCAGCACTATTGCCTAATAGTATATCTTCGATAGCCTTGTCTATATTGCTTACATAACGTACTGACGCGCCATTTTTCTTAGCGATCTGTCCTGCTATGTGAAGCTCTCCCTGAGGCTGTCCGATAATCAGAATTTTCATAATTAAGACTCAAAATACCTAATACGTTTATCTGCTGGTAAAATAGAGTTAAGTGTTGTTTCAAGTAATCTTGGATTTTGGCGTTTTGCCATTGACATAACGGTTTCTAAAAGAATTTTTGATAATACAAGCTCTTCTTCGGTGTTTCTCTCTAATTTTGAGGCAAGAGGAAACATAAACATATACGAAATGCACGCACCATAAAATGTTGTAATAAGAGCAACTGCCATAGCAGGACCAATTTTACTAATGTCACTTAAGTTACTTAGCATTTGAACAAGCCCTACTAAAGTACCTATAAGACCCATAGCTGGAGATATTTCCCCGGCTTTTTTAAGCATTGAAACAGTTTTTTTATGACGTTCTACAAAAAATATAATGTGCTGAGTCATATTATATTCAACATATTCAATGGTAGCATTATCCATTACCATTTGTACGCCTTCCCAAAAAAATTTGCTAAATTCTTTAATTTCATATTCTGATTGCGATAATGTCACAATATTTTTTTTATAAGCTTTTTCAGCATATTTAATGGCTATATAAGCAACATCGCTTAAATCTTTTGACTCATAAAAAACTGTTTTGCCAATTACTTTAAAGCTGTGCAGAACTTCTTCAAAACGAAAGCATGCGGCTGTTACAAAAAAAGTGCCACCAACAACAATTAGGAATGATTCAAGATCGATAAAGTTTTTTATACTGCCACCAAAGAAAATAGCAGCAAGAACTAGTCCGCTTGCAAATAATATTCCGAATAAACTTGTATAATCAGCACTTTCTCTTACTTCATTCATGTTAGTTATCCTTTTCTGCTCTAATAATTTCAGTTAGAGTTACGCCAATTTTATCGTCTACAATTACAACTTCACCTTTTGCTACAAGTCTGTCATTTACTAAAATATCAACAGGATCACCAACTTTACGGTCAAGTTCGACCACTGAACCTTTAGATAATTTAACAAGTTGACCTACTGTCATTTCAGAGGTTCCTAAGATTACAGATACTAATACAGGTATATCATATACACTTTCGATTTTAATGTGATCCTGGTCGACCACTACTTCTTGGTTCTCTGCCACTTTTATTCTCCCAGCAATACATATTTATTCATATATTAATATAAGCTAAAAAAATCGCAAGTCATTGAATTTATTAAATTTTTTGATATTTTGTTTTTATCAGCTTGAAAAAAGTTAATATTTAGTTTATAAATAAATACAAATTAACTAAATGAAAATACCGCCCAATTGGTAAATACAAGTGCTGTTTACTGTATATTGTTGAAAAATATAGAGTAGTACGATTATAAATCATAATTACAGGTCATTAAAATGTCAAAAAAACAAATTCATCCCGTTATGAAATTTTTGGAAGAAAAGTTTGAAAATGAAGGGACACCTAAAATCTTATTGCAGAGATTGTCGCAGGTTATAGTTCCTTTTGAAAATAACTTTACCATGCCTAAACAATTTACTGTAGATCATGTTATTAAATATCAGGGACGTATACCTTGTTTGACAGCAGATCAATATATTAAGTTTGTCACACATTTTACAAAAGCAGCTGATGAATCGCAGCTTAAGACACAAAGTATATTTAAAGAACTAACGAATATAAACGATTTAGCCAAAAATAATTCAATCATTTTTAATAATATTGATGAGTTTTTTAAAAGAATTGAACCTTATATTGATCCTGCTTTTGCGGATGTAATTAAAGAATTCAGAGAGAATAAAGAATTACGAAAAAAAGAACGTGAAGATATTGATAATAAAGATAAGGAATATACTACAGCGTCTAAATCTAATAATAAAAATACTCAGGAATTTGTAATCGAGCAGATTCCTATAAATTCTGAGATATTTATATTTAATTTACAAAAGGATATAAACTGGGAAGTTCCTGAAGTAGATTACATTAATAAATTAAAATATGACCTTCTGCATACAAGTAAACTATCTATTGGGATAGCAAGTGATAATGATATTTTATACTATGAAGGTGCATATAGAAATGTATCTGCGCACCAGCTGGTCACAGCTACAGCAATATCTTATCAAAGATTAAAATCCAAGAAAAAGATACAAATTAGTACCCAAACTTTACTTTTGTTAATGAAGAATTTAGTTAAAAGGGATGTTGTACTTCTAGAAGGTCTCAAAAATCATCTTGAAGGTTTAGCTGCTCAAATAACCGAAGAGAAATCTTCAAAATATCTTAAAGAAATTTTGGAAGAAATTAATAAAAGTATTCTAAAATTAAAAGAAGTATTTGATTCTCAAAATATTACAAAGGAATTACCTGCTGTTAATCAAAATGAAAAAGACCTAGAAATTGAGAATTTAAAAAAAGAAATTAAGCTTATGAAAGGTAGGCTTAGTACTCAGGAAATGATGATAAATACTAATGGGCAACAATCATTACAATTAATGAATGAGAATTCAAAATTAGATTCTATGGTACGTCGTTTACATAAAGAAAAGTTAGCTTTGGAAGAAAAGTATCAAAATCTATATAAGGTACTTGAAGAGCATAAAAAAGATAATTTTAAGGCTAAGTACGAAGATTCTCAAAAGCAACTTGAAGAAATTAAGAAAAAACTTGATTCTGAAAGAAATAACTCAGAGAAAAATGCAAAAGAAGCACAAAAAAATGCTTTAGATAATCGCGTATTACAAAGCCAGTTTGAAAGCCTTAAAAAAGATAATCAATTATTACAGGCAGATAATATTAATAAAGCTAATGAAATAGCAAAGTTAAGAAATCAGGCATCAGAAATAGCAAATTTAAAAGCAGAGAATGAAAAACTTACTAAAGAAATTCAAAATCTAAAAGCTCAACAAGATGAGCAGGCTCAAGACCTGAAAGATCAAAATCAAGCACAAATTAATGAATTAAACACTAAAATTGAGCAGCTATTAAAAAAACAAGGTCAGCTTGAGTATGATAATTATCAACTAGGTTTTAAGTTACTAGAAGCCAATACTGCATTAAATGAAAAAAATGATAACACTGAACTTGAAGCGCAGTTTATTGATATTGCTCAAGACGCACTTGCAATGGCAGAGAAAATTCAAGAATTAGAGAAAGCTAATGAGGGACTAACTTCCCGAAACTTTAAACTTCATAATATGATAGTGAATTACGAAGATCAAATAGAAGACTTAAAAGAAACAGAGAAAAAATTTGAAGAACTTAAAAGCAAATATTTAACAGTTCATGGAAAGCTAAAGCATGTTAAAAGTCAGCTGGATATAGCAACAGGAATCATAAAAGATAAAAATGAAACCACAAATGTGGATGAAATCAAAGAAAAAATTACACAGTTTAGAATAATGCTTGATAGTCAAAAGTCGCAAAACATAGCTAAATCTGTAATCCACGACAAAAAATAAAATATTATAAAAATGGAAAAGCTCAGAGGTCAGTAATTATGAGTAAAAAGAGAAAAGAGCAAGATAGGGAAAGTAAAAGAGTTGATAACATCGAGCAAAATATAGCCGCAAGTAGGGATAAGTTGATGCAAATGGCCAACATAAACATGTTTACGTTAGAAGAGAGAATTAATGTTATTGCTAAACCTAGTGAATTTATTAGCAGGCTTGAGGAGGTTATAGAATATGATCCAAATTCTGATCGTAAACACGCCAGAGAAGGTGATATTATTAAAATTGGTGGTAAGCTAAGAAAAATAACTGTTATTCAGGTAATAGACGCTGCTACATCATTTTACGAGCAGCTTGAAAAACTAAAAAAAATGTTTGCCCCTGTTTCTAAAATGAATCTTGAATATAAAAGCATTGTTAATGAAATTAATCAAAGTTTTAAAATTATAGTAGAAACTTTCACCAATCCTGAATGTTTCAATGATTCCGAAAAAAGAGAAGAGGCACTTGCAGATTTAACCGAGAAGGTTGCCAGAATCCAGTCTTTTGCGGTTAGCGGAACCATAACAAATATTTTAGCTGAAAAAAGTTTGAAACTGATTTATCCAGTTGAGCAGGAAAAGCAAGAGCTTACAAAAAAACTTGAAGACCTTCAGAATGCTTTTGAAAGTTTTAAAGCAGACAAAGAAAATGAAATTAAGGCAAAACAGAAAGAAATTGAAAGTTTGAAATCAAATGTGAGGTCTTTAAAAGAAGTTTCTGGTGAAGTTGAAGAAAAGCTATGGATTGAAAGAAGGGAAAATGAGAATTTAAAGAAAGATAATGCTTCATTTAAAGAAAAAATTACAAAATTTGTGAAATTATTTAATAAGTCAGCTACACCATCTTTAAACACGACCGAATTGCTTTTGCAATTTGACGAATCAATAAAGTATGTTTCAAATCCTATTGAGCGTAATGACAAGAAAGAGAAAAAAGCTGAAAATACAAATGTTCAGGAAGGGTATATTACTGCTCTTAAATCACAGCTTAATAATCAATGCTTAATAAATAAGAGTCTTGGCGAAAAGATTAAAGAAATACAAGATTCTTATGAAAAGCAAATTGCTAATCTAAAAATGCAGTTAAATGAAACTCATGAAAAAAATGAAAAGTTTAGCAAAAAAATAATAAGACTTGAAGCAGAAATAGGTGATTTACAATTATCAAAAATTGTAGCCCAAACCTCAAACAGACCTTTTAATCCTTCTTATGAGCAGAAAATTGCTGTGCTTAAAATGGAAGCTGAAAAGTACAAATTAAAATTAGGTAAGGCGGCAAACGAAATTATAACCTGCCAACAAATTATTACTGAATTAAGAGAAGAGTTAGATAAATTAGCAGAGGAAAACGAGAAGTTACATAATGAAAAAGGTAGTTCTCAAAGCAATAGTAATGACGCAGATTATATCAAAAAGCTTGAGCAGGAAAACCAAATGCTTAAATCAAAATTACTTGAGGAAAAAATAAATGGTTTCAGGAAAATTGAGGAGCTTAGAAAAAGCTATGGTCAGGTTATTTCTACCTATGAGAAAAAAGAAAATAACAAAAAAAATAAGGATTCAAAAAACGTAAAATTTAAATAGAACTATCTAAACTAATGAAGGTTGAAAATGTTAAGTCAAAATAAAATAGCAAATGGTGAATCTAATACCGAGAAAAGCGAATATAAGCTAAGCAGTATGCTTGCTGAAGAAATAAAAGTAACTGATGCTGCTAAAGAATTTAAGGTAAGATACAATACTTCAATTACCAAATATGATAATTTAGGGGATTTTCCTGAGGAATTTAACCTTGATGACCTGATAACATTCAACGATTTCCTTAGACCAATTACTGTTAGGCAATTGATCAAAGCTATAGATGACTTCTCAGTTGAAATTAGTAAGCTGGAACTAGAAAATAATAAAAATTATAATCAGTATAAAGCTATATCACCTTTTGAAGACTGGATTAAAAATAATAGTAAATTATTTGACTACGCTGACTTTATTCAGTCTGGAATAATACGTATATTTGGTAATGATCATAGTATTGTATCAAAGCTAAATGATATTATAAAAGAAATTAATGCCCAAAAAAATGATATTGCGAAACATCAAAAAGATTCGTCTGATTGTATTTTGTTTAAATCTATTCCGCAGTTATCAGTTCACCAGTTTTTAAAAGTAATTAAAGATGTTTTAAATACAAATTTAAATATAGATACAGCAATTAAGGAAGAAATAAACTTTGCTATTAACATTGTTGAATTTCAAAAAAGATTAAATACTGCATTAAACCAAGATAGTTTAAAAAATAGAAAAATTACTAAATCTGGTTCTGTATTAAAAATGGAAGATGGATATAGAGCAATTTCAATGGAGCAAATTTTATCTGTTGCATTAATTCTGAAAAATCAGTTGTCTCATAAGAAACATCTTAAGATAACATACGGGGTATTACTCAGCAAATTTAAATTTGTTGTAGAAAATGAATTGGTTATGCTTAAAAAGTTTAATGATATTATAAGTGAGATTTTAGAACTTGAGCTTGCAGATAATCTGAAACTAATCCTGAAAAGGCAGCAAAATTTGATTATTGAGTCAACGACAGAATATGCTAAAATATCATCACAAGATAATGTTCTGCCAAACAGTGACTCACTAGAAGATCAAACTAAAGAACTGGAAAAACTGCGTGCTGAAAATAAAGTATTAAAGCAAAAAAGTACTATATTAGAAGATCAAAATAAAGCCCTTAATAATATTGTTTCAAGTCAGAAAGTAACTAATGAAAGCTTAAATCAAGAAGTTAACAAAAAAGCAGATGAATTAAAATCAACAAAAAGTGAATTAGAAACTATTAGAAACCTGGCTGCTAGTTATTTTATTGAAATTGAAAATCTTAAAAAAGAAAAAGAGTCTACAAATAGCACCATTGCGTCTCTTACAAAGGAAAAAGAAAATTCTAAAAAATTAACCAATGTTAATGAAAATGAAGCAAATAGAATTGCCAATGTTATTAAAGAGAAGGATCAAATAATTACAAATCTTCATTTAAAAATTGCCGAGCAAAATAAAGAGATTAATAAAAATTTAAAACCTACAGAAATTGAGGAATTACAACATAAAATTCAATCATACAAAAAAGGTTTGGCTTTAGTTATTGGTAAAAAAGAATGCTTAGAAAGGAAAAACAGTGTTTTAGAAAGAGAAAATATTGAGCTTAATACTAAACTTGTAAATTCTCAATGTGAAGTAGCTAAATGGTATAGGAAATATATGGATTCAGTTCAGGCATTCAAAATTACTCAAAGCATTAATACTGAAATTGACGAGTTAGAGTTAGAAAAATTATTATTAGAAGAGACAAAAAATGATAATGATTTGGATTTATTAAAAAGATTTGAAAAAAAAGTATGTTTCCAGGAAATGGTGAGATCAGATCAGAAAGAATATGGAAGTGTTAGAATACTAGCCAAAAAATAATTTGGATTTTGTAACGGGCATAATTGTATAAAATAATTAAACTCCACTTGTAGATGTTAATTTTTTGTGTATATTCATGCCCGTATATAATATTTTCACAGTAAAAAACGTATGAGTACACATAAAGATTACCGCATTACTTCAAAAAATGATGGTATAACACTTATATTAAAGCCCAAAGCTAAAAGAAATAATAATGCTGTAGCCAATTCATCACAAGATAGTGAGCTTGTAAAAAGGCTAAAAGAAAAGATTAGCACTGATAATGTTCGTAATGAGTTTGATAAAAGATTTAACAAAAAAGTAAGTAGTAAAGATTATAAAAATTTTCCTGCAGAATTTACTTTGGATGATTTAGTAGTCTATAAAGATAAACCCAGGGCGGTTAGTTTTAGGCAAGTGATAGAAGTAATAGATACTTGTACGCGTGAAATTGAAACTCTTGAATTAGAAAATAAAAATAAGCTTAAGGCTATTAAATCAAATGATTTAAAAGAAAATTGGCTTAAAAATAATGACCTGATTTTTAGTGATATGGTTATCTTGCTTAGATTCATGATTGACCAAATATTAAAAGATAATAAGAAAGCTCCTGAATTTGAAATGCTACAGGAAACTATAGTTAAAAGAGCGTCTGAATTAAAAGCGTATGAAGAAATGAAAACTACTTGGTTTTCATTAAATTCATCTTCAGAAGTTTTTAATCAAGATTTTTCAATAAAAATTAGAGACAACATTCCAGTTTATCTTGAACTTGAAAAAATGTTGTTGCAGAAAAACTATATTGCTAAAAATTTAAATGAGTTTGGGGAAAGGCTAAGTATTCCGGTTAGTGCCAAAAAAATGAATAAAAAAAAGCACATTAAACCTGGAAGTATTCTGAAAATTGAAGATGAGTATAGAGAAATTTCAATGGAGCAAATTGTTGATATTTCAATTATTCTATATAATAAGTTGGGCTTTCAGAAAAAAAATAAAACTTTGTACAAAAATTTAGAATTTAAATTTAGTAATTTAATTGAATTAGAATTATCTCTTTTTGCAGATTTTAAAGAAATGTTATCAAGACTTTCTAATATTGAAGCAGAGGAAACCCTAAAAAAATCTATCGATACAATATATAAAAATGTTATCGCGTCAGAGCTAACTTACGAAAAGATCTTATTAACTAATAAATTAGTAAGTGAAACTTCACAAATGGCTGATGATCCTGATGTTATCAAGGAAAGAATTCATAGACTTAGGGCGCAAATTGAAAATCAATCCAATGAAATTAATACACTAAAAAACCACTTGAAAGATGAAATAAAGCTTTCGAGTAATCTTAAAGCTAAGAAATCTTTAGATAGCGAAGCGCAATCAAATAATAATCAATTATCAAACCAATTGAATAAAGGAACAGATATGTCAAAGAAAAGATTAAATCGAGATAAAGATGGTAAGGTTATAATAAACGACGAACAAGAAAAAGCAATTAGAAAGGAAATATCACCATTTCTAACATTTCCATTTATTATATCAAAGCAATCATTACAGGTATTGGCGGATCAAGCTGGAACACTTAAACGAGTGATAAAATGGAAGGAAGATCCTGAAATGTTTGCCGCAATGATCAATACACCTGTTACACAAGATTTGGTGTTGCAATATAATACAGCGTCATCAAATGATCTGGTTGCTGTTAATGGCGTTCCAGTGACAATGGTAGTAGAGCAATTAAAAAGTGCAGCAATAGACTTTTTTGACCTTTTCAAAAGCTCAGCAATTCATATTAATGAATTGGATCATATAATAGGATATTACAGACATATATTTAAAGAAATTTTTAAAAATTATTATCAATTAATAGGTATACTTGATGGTTATAATAAGACTGAAAGAGATGAAAATAAGCGAATAATAGTTGAAAAGATTCTGAATTCTTATTTAGGTCTTGAAAATCATATAAATATGATAGGCGGATTTATAGATGGTAAGATAAAATTTAAAGATAGTTATGGTACATTAGGATCTGAAGAATATATAAAGTTAAAAGATAAATATAAAGCTGCAAAAGGTAAAATTAAGGCATTAGAAATAAAGATACTTGATTTAAATTTACAAAAAGAAGAAGCAGAAAAAGAATTGTTTAGTCTTAAAAAACAGGTGGAAAGTTTAAGTAAGCAAAATAAGGCTAATGAAGAAGCAACTAAAAAAAATCAAATATTAAGTCTTACTATTGATTCTATAAAAAAACAGTTAGAAGCTAAAGAAACTGAGCTTGGATATGCATTAAGTGAAAGAAGAAATGCGCAATCAGAGCTATCAAAATTTAAAGATTTTGTAATTAAGTTTATAAAAATTCATAATAGTGAGGCTAAAATTCCTGTATCTGAAAAAGATCTAATGAAAATAGCTGAAGAAATTTTAATTAAGTCTCAGCTTTCAAAGCCTTCGTCTTTACCAATTCCTGCGCCCGCAAAAGGAAAGATTGGTCAGCAACAAGACAATAGAATAAAAGAGTTAGAAGATGAGAATGCTATAATTAAAGACCAGAATAAGATTTTATCTTCTGAAAATATGACTCTTGAAGTGAGAAACAATAATTTACAAACAACAAATTCGAAGCAAAAAGATGCGCTAATAAACCTGCGTATGGAATTTAGTAGTAAATTTGATAGCCAGCAAACTCAGATAGATAGCCAACAAGCTGAAATTGAAAAATTAAGGGAAATGCTAAAAACTGCAAATGCAACAATAGAAGCGCAGAAGTTAGAGAATAATGAACTGAAGCAAAAAAACTCCAGTTCAGAGCAGGAAACAAATGATTCTATAGCTAATACCCAAAACAATCAGCAAACACAAATTAATACAGAAGAGTTTGATAGGCTAGAAGCTGAAATTGCATCTTTAAAAGAAGATAAACAAAAAATTAAATTTGAATTAAATAAAATTAAATTTAATCAATCGATAAGTACAGGTAATTTAGAGGTTGAAAAGCTTCACAATAGTAATTTGAAAATTTGTATTGAAAATTTACAAAAGCAATTAAAAGAAAGTAAAGACAAGATCAGGAATCTTAAGAATGAACTTGAAGCGGAAAAAGAAAAGACAGAATATTTAACTAATACGTTTAAAGCTCAGATTTCAAAAATACAAGAAATGTATAATCAGGTTGATCAGAGAAATAGAGAAGCTGAAGAAATAAAATCCGCAGATTACAGGTCACAAAATACAACTAAAAAAAATGTGACTTTTGCTGATATGGTAAAAACTGGTAATATTGAATTAGTTAACCAAAAATAGACTTAATAAACTCTGCGCCTATAATAACAACGGCTGAGGCAACTGCCCAGCCAATTATAGATGCGATCATACCAAGTACAACAAATGCACCGTCTCTGCGTATTAAGCCCATTGATATAAGGGCGGTGCCAAGTGCTGGTATGGCATTACCAAATATAATTGGCAATATTACACATACCGAATTTAAGATCATGAAAATACCAATTACTTTATATGGAATGGTATTTGGGCAAAATACCCAAAATCTTGGGCGTGATAATTTTTCAAATTTTCTTACATATGGGGCGATTTTCTCTAACACGCTTGCAAGTTTATGGCGTTCAAACGATTTTTTAGCAATAAATGCCGGAAGCCATGGAGCAGGCTGGTGCAAATAAAACTGAAGAGAAAACATAAGAAGCGGCATTCCTAAAATAGTGGTAAAGCCAGGTGGGTATGGAAGAGGGATAGCGATAGGGATTGAGAAAATAAGAAGTATAACCCCAAATCCCTTTGATTTTAAAGACTTTTTGATTTCATTTAAAGTAATTAAATCTTTTTGCATTATGCTTAAGTTAATTTATTTTTGTTTTCTTCATTTACATTATCATCTTTTACGCTGTTACGGAAGTTTTTAATTCCTTTTCCTAAATCGCCCATGACTTGCGGCAGTTTCCCTGCTCCGAAGAGAATTAGTACGATTGCTAGAACAATGATCCAGTGTGATATACTTGTAATACCCATAAAAATACCTGCATTTTGAGTAGTTTATATATAAAATATACATTTATGTTGTAATTTTCAAATTTATAATTACTATAGGATGATATTTTTGGGGTTTTTATATGAGAAATTTACAAATATTTTTTTCATCACTGGTATTAGTAACAGTATTTGTATGGTGTTTAGTTGTATCTCGCATTAGTTTAGCCGATGATGCATCTAATGTTTTAGTTACAATTAATGACACGGTAAACTTTGATACAGCAAAGTTTGATAAAGCAATTAAATCTGCGCTTATGATCAATCATGATACGGTTTTTACTGTAACAGTTTCAAATGAAGTTGCAGCAGGTAAAATTTTAAAAGTATTAGAAAATAATGGCATAAAGCAAAGCCATATGCATCTTACTACGTCGGATAAACTTGGTTTACACGAGGCGTTGGTAACGGTTGCGGCATGTAAAGATTCTTGCGAATCTAAATAAATTGCTATCAAAAAATTTTCGTTAAAATTTCAATTAATTAATAGAGTTACATATAACTATGAGCATGTTTAGAAAAAAATCATTCGATCAAATGGCTAATTCTGCACAGGGTTCTTTCAAAAAGACTTTAGGTGCATTTGATCTTATAATGTTAGGTATCGGCGCAATCATTGGCGTTGGGATATTTGTAATAACTGGTACAGTATCTGCAAAGTACGCAGGTCCTGCAATTACGGTTTCATTTGTACTGGCTGGAATGGTTTGTATTTTTACGGCATTAGCCTATGCTGAGCTTGCATCACTTTTACCTATAGCAGGTGGGGCGTATTCATATTCATACGTAGTACTCGGGGAAGTATTTGCATGGATGGCAGGTTGCTTTGTAATAATGCTTAATGCTTTTGGGTCTGCAACTGTAGCATCTGGCTGGTCAAGTTATGTAACTGGATTACTTAAATATGCGGGGGTTGAGCTGCCTGAAGCATTTTTGACCGTACCAGCTCAGGGTGGTATAGCAAACGTTCCAGCTATTTTAATTACTTTGGCTATATGCTCACTTTTAGTAAGGGGTACAAAGGAATCTGCGCTAATCAATACCATTTTAGTATTTATTAAAGTTGGGGCTATTTTGATCTTTATTATAGCTGCTATTCCACATTTTGACCCAGTTAACTGGAATGACTTTATGCCAAATGGAATAGATGGTGTGATTTTAGGTACAGGTGCATTATTCCTTGCTTATTCTGGTTTCGACGTAGTTGCTTCATCTGCAGAAGAATGCAAAAACCCAGGAAGAGACTTGCCACTTGGTATTATTGGGTCTGTAGCATTATGTGCAGTGCTTTATATCATCGTATCTGGCTTATTAACTGGTATGGTTCCATATTTTGAATTAAATACAGCAGAGCCAATGGCTTATGCACTGCGCAAAAATGGCGCTAATTTTGGTTATGCATTAGTAGCGGTAGGTGGTATTACAGGTATGACAACTGTAATGCTTATGCAGATTTTCGGTCTTTCTCGCGTAATTTTCTCAATGGCGCGTGATGGAATGCTACCTAAAATTTATGGTAAATTACATAAAAAATTCAACACTCCTTATACAGCGCTTGCAACAATTGCTATTGTAAACGTTATTACATCTGGATTCTTGCCTATTAAAACTCTTGGAAACGTGGCTTCAATGGCTTCTCTTGCATCATTTGTATTTGTTGGTATTGCGGTTATGAAAATGCGCTTAGAATACCCTGATGCTCCTAGAACTTTCAAATGCCCGCTTGTATTTGTATTTGCTAGTATTTCGGTAATTGCATCAACATATTTAATCTATGAACTTGCAAAACAAGATGGCGACGCATTTGGTATCTGTGTTTTAATCGGACTTTTAATATATGTTGTATATGGATATAAAAATAGTTCACTTTCAAATACTTATAAAAGTGCGTAAATCACTATGAGTATTTTTAGAAAATTACCTATTAATATTGTTAAAGAAGAAATTGCGGCTATTTCACTTAGCCGCACTTTAAACGTTTATGACCTGATAATGCTTGGAATTGGAGCAATTATTGGAGTTGGTGCATTCGTACTTACAGGTATTGCCGCTGCTAAATTTGCAGGTCCTTCAATTACACTATCATATATTATTGCTGGATTTATCTGCTTATTAGTTGGTCTTTTATACGTTGAACTTGCAAGTCTATCACCATCATCTGGAAGCTCATACACATTTGCCTATATATCAATGGGTGAGTTTATTGCATGGATGGTGTTTTGGTTTATGATGATGGAATATACCACAGGTTCTGGCATGATTGCCGTAGGATTTGGTGGGTATTTTCTGGGGATATTTGAGTCCATGGGGTATAAGTTCCCAAGCTATTTAAATGCTACGCCTTTTGACGGCGGTATAATGAACCTTCCTGCATTTATTGTAGTTTGGCTTGTTACTGCGCTTCTTACAAAAGGAACTAAAGAAAGCTCAATGCTGAACATTGCACTTGTTATTGTAAAAGTAGCAGCAATATTGGTGTTTATCTTTATAGCAATTCCGCATTTTAATTTAGATAACTGGAAAAACTTTATGCCTTATGGCTACCCAGGTATCGCTACAGGAACTGCAACACTTGTTCTTGCTTATGCAGGGTTTGATCAGCTTGCAAGTGCAACAGAAGAAGCGAAAAACCCAAAAAGAGATTTACCAATCGCGATGTTTGCGTCTCTAGCATTTTGTGCGGTAATGTACGTTGGAATCGCAGCGTCTTTAACGCTCATTGTTCCATATAATACATTAGATAACTCAGAGCCTATGGCATATGCCTTAAGAGTTAATGGTAGTAACATTGGTTCTACATTAATCGCGATTGGCGCTTTAGCTGGTATTATCACGTCACTTATCGTTCAGATTTATGGTCAGTCAAGATCATTATTTGCAATTTCACGTGATGGAATGTTGCCTAAGTTTATGAGTAAAATCCATAAAAAATACCATACTCCTTTCTTGTCTACATATATGACAGGGTTTGTGGTATCACTTGTTGCAGCATTTATACCGCTTGAGTTTATTAGTAAATTATCAAATGTTGGATCATTAGTGGCGTTCATATCGGTAGCACTTGGAGTTTTAATACTTAGAAAAACTCATCCAAATACTCAGCGTGGTTTTAGATGCCCTGCAGTGTACTTAGTTGCGCCTCTCGCACTTATTTCATGTAGTTATTTATTATATGATTTATTAAAAACAGCACTTGATATGACTATCGCCTGGGCAGTAATAGGCTGCGCTATATATTTTGTTTATGGCTACAGACATAGTATTTTATCAGATAGACAATACAGACAATCAATAAAAATTAAGGCTTATGAGCATTAAAATTCAATCAGTTCGCGGTACCAAAGATTTATATGGTCACGAACTCAGTAGATTCAATTACGTTGTAGAACAGGCAAAAAAAGCGGCTAACCTTTTTTGCTTTGAAGAATTTTATACACCTATTATGGAGTTTTCTAAGGTTTTTAAAAAATCTTTAGGGGAAGACTCTGATATTATTGGAAAAGAAATGTATACTTTTCTTGATAGGGGTGGCGAAGAGATTACTTTAAGACCTGAGTTTACAGCTGGTGTTGTAAGAGCAGTTGTATCAAATGGTCTTCAGCAAAATATGCCGCTTAGACTATTTAGCTATGGTCCATTATTCCGCTACGAAAGACCACAAAAAGGCAGACAAAGACAATTTCACCAAATTAACTTTGAGCTTATGGGTCTTGATAGCCCTTTATATGATGCTGAAATATTATCACTTGCAAGTACTATTCTTAAAAACCTTGGTATTTGGGATGATGTTGTGCTAAACATTAACTCATTGGCAAATAAAGAAGACAGAACCAGATATAGATCGGCATTGGTAGATTATTTTACTAAATACGAAAAAGACCTTTCTGAAGATAGTAAAAACAGATTAAAAATGAATCCGCTTAGAATTCTTGATTCTAAAGACGAAAATGATAAAAAAATATCTGAAAATGCTCCACTACTTTCTGATTATTATTCTGATGAATCAAAGGATTATTTTGATAGAGTATTAAACCTGCTAAATAACATGGGTATTAACTATGAAATTAATCCTAAACTTGTTAGGGGTCTAGACTATTACGATCATACTATCTTCGAGTTTGTAACAGATAAACTGGGAGCGCAGGGAACAGTTTTAGGTGGTGGCAGATATAATGGGCTTATCGGAATGATGGGAGGGCCTGAAACTAAAGCAGTTGGATTTGGCGCAGGAATTGAGCGCCTTATGGAACTTGTGAATTTGTCAGATCCTGATTATGTAAACTCAGCAACTATCATTAAAATTGGTAATATTGATGAAGCAGTTATATCGCAAATTGCTTATATGCTACGCGATGGCGGTATTCCTTCGGTAATTGCTCATCAGGATAATCCTGGTAAACAATTTAAGTATGCTGACAAAATTAAATCAAAGCTTTGCATTATTATTGGTGAAGAAGAGCTAAAAAATAAAACAGTAAAAATTAAAGATATGAAATCTGGTCATGAGGTATCTGTTTTACTTGAAGATATGATAGATAGCGCTTCAAACTTAATGCGTTCTTAAAATAACAACTTTATTAAATTAAATGGGGGCAATTTTGAGCTTTCAAGATAACTTATACAAAATTATAGAAAAACATAAAACTATCGGGGAAAAAATTAATAACCCTGATTCTCTGGATAGGAGCGAATTTGTAGCATTTTCTAAAGAATATTCAGAACTTACTCAAATGGTTGAAGGCATTAACAGCTATTTAAATGCTCAAAAAGAAGTGGATGACCTTAAAGCTATGCTCTTAGATAGCTCTATTGATAGCGATATGAAAGCAATGGCAACTGAAGAGCTAATGGAGCTTGAAAAAGCAATGCCTGAAATGGAAAGGCAAGTTAAGCTTGCGCTTCTGCCAAAAGATAAAGACGATGAGAAAAACGCTATCTTAGAGGTTCGTGCAGGTACTGGTGGCGATGAAGCTGCACTTTTTGCCGCAACACTTTTTAGAATGTACCAAAGATATGCAGAAAGCAAAGGCTGGAAATTTGAGGTAATGGATATTTCTGATACTGGTATTGGTGGTTATAAAGAAGCTTCTGCATCTATTAGCGGGGCAGGTGTATTTGCCAGGCTTAAGTTTGAATCAGGTGTTCATAGAGTTCAAAGGGTTCCAGAAACTGAGTCAAGCGGTAGGGTTCATACTTCTGCGGCTACTGTTGCGGTTCTTCCAGAAGCTGAGGAAATTGACGTACATATTGAAGAGAAAGATCTTAGAATTGACGTTTTCCGTGCAAGTGGACCTGGTGGTCAGTCTGTAAACACTACAGATAGTGCTGTGCGCATAGTGCATCTTCCTACAGGAATTACAGTGCAGCAGCAGGACGAAAAATCTCAGCATAAAAACAAGGCAAAAGCGCTTAAAATTCTTCGTGCTAAATTATATGAAGTTCAAAGAGAAGCGCAAGCTGCTGAAATTGCTGCAAAACGTAAAGGTCAGGTAGGTAGTGGTGATAGATCTGAAAGAATCAGAACTTATAACTTCCCGCAGGGAAGAGTAACCGATCACCGTATCAACCTAACACTTTATAAGATTCATGAAGTTGTAAATGAAGGTGATATGGATGAAATCATTGAGGCATTAATTGCTGAAGACGAAGCTCAAAGACTTACAATGAGCGAAGAATAAAAGTATTTTGAAGCGCTTTATGCAAAGTCTTACTGTAAAACAGGCAATTTCAGAAGCTAAAGAAATGGGAAAAAATTCCCAGTTTCTCGGTATGCTTGAAATTTATATATTACTTGGGCATGTGCTTAATAAGCCTAAATCTTTTTTGCAGCTTAATAATGATTTGATTGTTTCTGAAAATGACTATCAAAATTTTATCGAGTTATGTAATTTAAGACTTAAAGGTAAGCCTGTAGCCAAAATAATAGGACAAAAGGATTTTTGGAAAGATAGGTTTTATACAAATGAATATACTTTAGATCCAAGACCTGATAGCGAAACCTTAATTGAAGAGGTTTTGAAAAATTATAAAAATGCTGATGAAAAGTTAGAAATAATAGACTTAGGCACAGGAACAGGTTGTTTGGCTTTAAGTTTAGTAAGAGAGTACAAAAATGCTCACGCAACTTTAGTTGATAAATCTGTAGATGCATTGAAAGTTGCGAAAAAAAATGCGATATCGCTTGGTTTAGAAGGCAATACTAGTTTTGTAGAGTCAAATTGGTTAGATAATGTATCTGGAAATTTTGATATAATTATATCAAATCCACCATATATACCAAACCTAGATATTGACAAACTGGATATTCAGGTTAACTTTGATCCTGAAGGTGCGCTCTTTGGAGGGTCAGATGGACTTAGCTGCTATCGAGAAATAGCAAGTAGCCTTAAAAAAGTTTGTAAACAAACGAGTCTTATTTTTTTTGAAATTGGAGAAAATCAGGAAACTGATATAGCAAATATTATGCAGAATAATGGTTTTGTTCTACATAATATGGCAAAAGATTTAGCTGGAATAATAAGGGTCTGTGTATTTAAATTACCCTAAATTAAAGGAAATTTATGAAATCAAGAAATTACAAAAGACGATTTACACGTAATCATAATAATAAAGATAGAGATAGAGAATCAACCTCAAATTATGAATATAATGTTCATGTTGGTTCGAAAATGTATCAAAAGGCTGTGCAATGTAAGGCAAAATACCTTGAAATGGCTAAAGAAAGCTTTACTTCGGGTGATAGAGTTCAGGGCGAAACATTCATGCAGCACGCTGATCATTATGCGCGAATTTTAAATGAAGCTCATGAAATTCAAAAAGCAAACAGACAAAACCATATAGCTAAAGCTGAGAATGAATCAGGACAAAATCAGGATATATCTCAGAATAGTGACGAAATTAACACATCTGAAATAGAATCTAATGATACTACCGATCATAGTATTGCAATTGAAGAGCAAATCGCTGAAAATGTATAGATATCCTTTAATTTAGGATAATCTATAATTCATCTAAGAGGTTTATATGGCAGTAAGATCTGAGTCTGATTCTTTTGGAAATATTGATGTTGATTCCTCAAAATATTGGGGAGCGCAGACACAAAGATCGCTGCAAAACTTTAAAATCGGCAATCGTAAAATGCCAATTGAAGTTATTCATGCCATCGCTATCGTTAAAAAAGCAGCTTCTATTGTAAATAAGGAAATAGCAGGACTAGATCCGCAAGTATCTGATCATATTGTAAAAGCAGCAGATGAAGTTATAAGCGGCAAGCTAGATGAACATTTTCCATTAGTTGTATATCAGACTGGGTCTGGTACTCAAACCAACATGAACGTAAATGAAGTTATTTCAAACCGTGCAATAGAAATGATGGGCGGCGAGATGGGTTCAAAAAAACCAGTTCACCCAAATGACCATGTTAACATGGGGCAGTCTTCAAACGATACCTTCCCAACTGCTATGCATATTGCTGTTATGCTAGCTATAAATAATAAGCTTATTCCTGCGCTGAATTATATAAAATCAGCACTTGAGGCTAAGCAAAAAGAGTTTGCTTCTATTATTAAAATAGGCAGAACACATATGCAGGATGCAACGCCTGTTACCCTTGGGCAGGAGTTTTCTGCATTCGTAACCCAGATTGCATATGGAATTGATAGGATTAATGCAACACTTCCAAGGCTTTGTCTAATTGCGCAGGGCGGTACAGCAGTAGGAACAGGGCTTAATAGTAAGCCAGGTTTTGCTGAAAAACTTGCAAATGAAGTATCAAATATTACAAAACTAAAGTTTATATCAGCGCCTAATAAATTTGAGGCTTTGGGTTCTAACGATGCGATGGTGGAAGTATCAGGTGCGCTTAATACCATTGCAGTAAGCCTTATGAAAATTGCTAACGATATCAGGCTTTTAGGGTCGGGTCCACGTTCAGGAATAGGTGAACTATTGTTACCAGAAAATGAACCAGGGTCATCCATTATGCCAGGGAAAGTAAACCCTACTCAGTGTGAGGCTATGACAATGGTAGCATGTCAAGTTATGGGTAACCACGTAGCTGTAACAGTTGGCGGATCAAATGGTCATTTACAGCTTAACGTATATAAGCCTGTAATTGTTTCAAACGTGCTTGAATCTATTAATTTAATTGCCGATTCTTGCCATAGTTTTGTCGATAACTGTGTAAATGGTATTGAGGCAAACCATGCAAGACTTAAGCAGCTTATGGAGCAGTCCCTAATGCTGGTTACAGCCCTTAACCCACATATTGGCTATGACAACGCAGCTAAAATTGCTAAAAAAGCCCATAAAGAAGGCACATCCCTGAAAGAGGCAGCTTTATCTTTAGGACTACTTACCGATGATCAGTATAATGCATGGGTAAAACCAGAAGATATGGTTTGATTGACCTTTTTAAAGTATATGATTGATAAAGTTAGTTTTTATATATTTCATCCCTTTTGCCGACTCTAACTACTAACAGTATAAGAGTTTCTTTTTTAAGCTGACAGATTACTCTATATTTCCCAACTCTATAACGCCATAAACCAACTTTGTCATTTGTTAATGGCTTACCAAATAAAGTTGGCGTTTTATTAGAGGTTATAATATTTTTTAAGTAATCAATTATATCTTTTCTGTCATTTACATTAAGCTTTTTGAGATCTTTAATAGCTCTTTTATCAAATTCAATTGCCCAAACCAAGTTTCTGCCCTCATCTACACCAAGTTTTTTATATACATAAAATAAAACTCTTTACTTTAGTCTAAGCCAAGTTCTTTCTCTGCTTCTTCTAAACTAATGGTAATACCTGGTTTAGTAAGTCTTCCTAGAGCAATAAGGTAATCCTCTTTCTCTTCTAAATACTCTTCTAAAGCTTGTTTTATATAGTAGCTTTTTTGACGGTCAGTTTCCATACAAAGAGTCTCTAATCTTTGATGTAAATCGTCTGGTAATCTTACAGTTAAATTAGTCATTTTAATACCAGTTAGTATTCAACATAATATAAATATTATAACACATATGTACACATTTGCAATATAAATACTACGTGTAATACATCTAGTGCAATGCACTGTGCTGTTAAGTATTTGAAATTCATGTATAGTTTAGTCTTTATAATTGTGGTATGCGCTATTTCCTGACTTATGTAGATTTTTTTACATATCACCCGTTATTTCTGTGCAACTCAACTTAATGCACTATATATTTAATGATTATTTTAACGCGCAAAAACTATTTAGTGTTTTTCGCAGTATTTAGTTTAAAGTCTTAGTTTATTTTGCAATTTCTAATCCTGCGTTGCCTCTACTACCAACATATTCGCTAGTGATGATGTAGAGCTGAAGGTTTGTTTGTTTCTTGCTGTTTCAGATTTAGTGTGCAAAATTTCAGGATTTATTAGGATCTGTCTGAATATATTTGAAAGTGATTCTGCTGAAAAATAAGACTGCTCTATAACCCACGCAAGACCGATATTTTCTAAGTGTTTAGCATTATATAGCTGATGGTTATCTTTTGCATGTGGGTAAGGGACTAAAACGCAAGGTTTATTACATAACAGCATTTCTGAAACCGAAGATGCTCCAGCTCTTGAAATAACTAAATGGGCAGGAGCAATTTTATGTGGCATATCTTTGAAAAATAAAGAAACCTCAGCATTAACGCCCATAGATTTATATCTTTCTTCAACGCTACTTATTTCATCAGCTGAGTGGCACTGCTGGTTAATACGCAGTCTTGCCCTTTGGTTTTTATCTAGCATTGATATTGCTTCAGGAACCACGTCTGCAAATACTTTAGCCCCTTGGCTTCCTCCAATAACAAGTATATTCAGTTTAGTATTCTCATTAATTGCAGGGTAAGGCAGGCTTGCAATAGCTTCAATTTCAGAACGTATTGGCATTCCAGTTAGGAATAATTTATTGCGGTGCTTGTTAGGAAAATTAATGATATCAGGGAAGGTTGTGGCAACTACCTTAACAAAAGGCAGGAAAAGTTTGTTACTTCTACCAAGTACTGTATTTTGTTCATGAATTGCCATTTTTATTTTGTTTAGCCAGCCTGCAATTAAGGCGGGAAGCGTAGGATACCCGCCAAAACCAATAATAATACCTGGCTTTATCTTGTTGAAAGTGTTTGAAACTCTCAGAGATAAAGCTAAAACTTTAAAAGCAAAATGAATAAGCTTGAAAGGGTTTTTAGAAAATTTAGGAATATCTAATTTTATAAAGTTATCATCTTCTTTAAAGCCATAATTTTCAAATCTTTTATCTGTAATAAATGTAACTTTATGCCCTAGGTTAATTAAATTATCTTTGAGTGCAATTGCCGGGATTATATGACCACCAGTACCACCTGCGGCTATTACTATATGTATTCTCTTATGTTTCATTGTAGTTCCCTCAGCTTATAAGAGGTTCTTCTTATTTTATGATATAAGTGTGAACCAAATTTTCGTTTTGATAAAGCAAGAAGTATACCTATTGCAATTGCAACAGAAATCATTGAAGAACCGCCATAACTAATAAACGGCAATGTCATACCTTTGGTCGGTAATAAATTTAATGTAACGCCCATATTAATCATAGACTGCGTACCAAACTGGATCAAAAGCCCAGTGATTGTGAAAGCTGAGAATTTATCAGATTCGTTAGTAAGGTTAATAAAGCCTCTAACAACTATGGTTGCATATAAACTTATGATAATAATACATGTTAAAAGACCTAATTCTTCACCAACTACAGCAAAGATAAAGTCAGTATGAGAGTCTGGTATATGCTGCTTTACTAAACCTTCGCCAGGTCCTGTACCGTAAAGACCACCATTCATAAATGCCTCTAAGGATCTGGTTACCTGATAGTTTTCAGAGGCTTCGGGGTTTAAATAATTGTCTATACGCTTTGTTACGTGCGGTAAAAATAAGTATGATAATCCAACAAGTAATAAACCGCCCATTCCAGATGCAATAAGCCAGACAATCGATAGTCCCGCAACAAACATCTGACCAATCCAGATAATGGTAATTGTAACGGTCATCCCTAAGTCAGGTTGCAATAATAACAATACAACTAAAGTAAAATATATAAAGGTTGTAGTTGTAAAAGCTGGAAAATGTTCATGTTCATACTTTTTTGAAAGTATCCATGCGACTATTACCGTAAAAAAGGGCTTTATAAACTCAGAAGGCTGCATACTAAAACCTCCTAAGCTAATCCAACGAGTTGCGCCTTTTACTTCAGTTCCTACGAATAAAACAGCTACCATTAGTAAAATGCCAGTAGCAAAGCCAGTTGCACCAAGTAATTTGATGTTTTTGGGCGAAAATGTAGAAATGACAAAAAGAGTAACAAGTGCAACGCTTAAATATACAATTTGCTTTCTAATGAAGAAAAACGATTCTAAGCCAATCCTTTCAGCGACAGCAGGGCTTGCAGTAGCCACCATAAAGGCACTAAATGCAATCATTATAAGAATAATTACAAAAGAAAACCTATCAACAGACCACCACCATTGTCCTATGAAAGTATTCCTCATCTAAGCGTTTGCTCCTTTATAAATATATTTTGTTATGAATATTTCTAATAGTCTTAGTTTCATAATGCATAACAATTGAATGTGTTTTAATATAGTCACGTGTTTTGGTAATGCCTTTCAGCATTGATCCTGTTGTAACACCTGTTGCAACAAATATTACGTCACCTTTAACCATTTCGTCTAATGTATATTGTTTATTAAAGTCATCGGTTCCCATTGTTTTAAGGCGTTCTTGTTGTTCTTCATTAGAAAATAAAAGTCTTCCAAGGAAATGACCGCCGCAAACTTTAAGTGCAGCTGCCGCTAAAACCCCTTCAGGAGCGCCACCAATACCCATATATGCGTCAATTCCTGCTTTTGAGCTAGTAGTTGCTATACTTGCTGCAACGTCACCGTCTTTAATTAACATAACTCTTGCGCCTGCTTCTCTAACTTTAGCAATAAGTTCCTGATGTCTTGGACGATTTAAAATCATTACCGATAATTCGCTAATATCGCAATTTTTGAACCTAGCAATTTCTTTAAGGTTCATGCCTGGTGTATTATCTAGGCTTAATGCGTCTTTTGGGAAGTTTTTAATACCAACTGCAATTTTATCCATGTATACATCTGGCGCATTTAGAAGTGTTCCAGACTCACCCATAGCCATAACTGCAATAGAGTTTGGCGCAGCATGGGCGCAAAGTGTAGTGCCTTCTAAAGGATCAACCGCAATATCAACGCTAGGTCCATCGCCACACCCCACTTCTTCACCAATATAAAGCATTGGAGCTTCGTCTCTTTCGCCTTCGCCAATAACAATTTTGCCGGAAATAGAGATTTTGTTTAAAGCTGCTCTCATAGCGTTTACTGCCTGCTGATCGGCTTCTTTTTCATCACCTTTGCCTATCATTGGGTAACATGCAACCGCAGCTGACTCTGTAACATATACAGCATCAAAGATTAAACGTTCTAATTTTTTATTGTGATCTGAATTAAAAGCTGAAACCAGGCTATTTAAAATCATGTAATTACCCCATTAAAATACAAAAAATATATAACTTTTGTAAAGGTAAAAGCTTAATTTTGCAAGATAATTATGCAATAAACATGAAAAGACTATAACCACCTGTTAGTGATTTGACTCTACTTTGGGTTGGTGTTTATATTCCTTATATTTTTGCTTTTTGGGCTTTACTATTATATTTTCTGATTTAACGTCACTTTTGCTGCTTTCTTTGACAGATGTTTCGCTAGAATTATTTTTGAGGAAGGAAATTTCATCTAAGATTTTCTCATCTTCATTGTTCAAAATAATTTCTTGAGGTTCAATCATAGTGCCTGGAGCGTCGAATAAAGGTTTTTTAGAGTTTTCTAAAGATTCAAATCTAGGTAACTCTTTTACATTTACAGGCTCAATTTTATTTTTTCCAAGGCTTGTCGGATATGCGGTATGATTTGCAGGTTTAGATTTGTAAACTTTTTTCCAGAAATTATCTATTTGTGCATTATCGTATTTTTCTGAATCTCTAAGGATTAAATCATATTTGTTTGGCACATTAGTATCGGCAGCCAAATAAACCATATTACCTTCAGGAGTACGGCGCGAGCGGTTGCTAAAGTTGCGATCATACTTCTTATTTGCGGCATTGGAATCATTATAAAACGGGTTAATTACTTTGAAACCAACCTTATCCATCGCCTTGTCACCAAGTGAGCATGATGCTAAACATAGGGTAATTAAGCAACTGCCTAAGTATTTTTTTAATGTAAAAACATTATTAATTTGAAAAAAAGACTTTTTAGTAATAACTTTCATTGCATCCTACAAAAAATATATTGTCTTACTTCTATAATAATTTTATTTTTAAATTAAGCAATATCAAATAGTTAATTTAGGTAATAAACATGTTTTTAATGTCGCGTAATCTTATTTCTTCAAGGTTTGGCATAGTTCATTTTATCGGTATAGGTGGTATCGGTATGAGTGGTATTGCAGAAATTTTGCATAATTTAGGCTGTAATGTTCAGGGATCTGACCTTAATTTAAATGCTCAGGCTAAAAGACTAGAGGATTTAGGTATGAAAATAATGATAGGTCACACTGCTGAGAATGTAAAAGGCGCTTCGGTAGTTGTAAGATCATCTGCGGTCAAAATGGATAATCCCGAAATTGTTGAGGCTAGAAAACTTGGCATACCTATTATTCAAAGAGCTGAGATGCTGGCAGAACTTATGCGATTTAAGTTTTCGGTGTCAGTTGCAGGAACTCACGGTAAAACTACAACAACATCACTTGTCGCGTGTTTATTTGAAGCTGAAAACTTATCTCCAACTGTAATTAATGGTGGCATAATAAACTCTAAACTTACAAATGCTTATGTTGGTGAAAGTGATTATTTAATAGCAGAAGCCGATGAATCGGATGGATCATTTATGAAACTTCCAACTTCAATAGCGATTGTAACTAATATTAACGAAGACCATATGGACTTTTACAAGTCTATCGATGATATTTATCAGGCATTTAAAGTTTATGTAGAAAATATACCTTTTTACGGTTTTGCAGTTGTTTGTAAGGATCACCCATTATCTGCCAAACTTGCTGAAGACGTAGTAGATAGAAAAGTACTTACCTATGCTATTGAAAATCAGGCAGATATTAGGGCTACAAATATTCGTATGCAAGAATCAGGCTATTTATTTGATGTGGAAGTGTCAAATAAAGTTAAGGGCGGGGGCAAAGTTATTAAAGACTGCTATATTCCGATGCTAGGCATGCACAATATTCTAAACTCTCTGGCTGCAATGGCAATTGGTATTGAGCTTGGATTTAAAGAGCAGACAATTCAGAATGGATTTAGATCCTTCCAGGGTGTGAAAAGAAGATTTACATTAACAGGCGAAGTTGAAGGCGTTAGAGTGTATGATGACTATGCTCACCATCCAGAAGAAATCAGAGCAACAGTAGAAATTGCAAGAAGTGTTGCAGAAGGTACTAAAGGTAAGGTAATTGGCGTATTCCAGCCACACAGATATACAAGGCTTAAAAAACTGTTTTCTGATTTTGTAAAAGCATTCGACAGAGTTGATGTTTTAGTTATAGCGGATATTTATTCGGCAGGTGAGCAGCCAATTGAAAATGTATCAAAAGATATTTTGATTGAGGCAATCAGGCAGCATAATAATAAACTTTCTATAATATCCATGGACTCGCAAGAAAAATTGCCTGAAATTATTTCAGCTAACTCGGCGAAAGGTGATGTGGTTTTATGTATGGGTGCAGGAAACATTACTACTTGGGCTAATAATTTGCCAAATCAGCTTAGAAATGCTAAAGTCTCTTAAATTATGAGTCGTGAAAATTTGAGTTTACCCGAAGTAAGAGGATCTTACAGATTTGATGCTGACCTCTCTAAAACAACATGGTTTAGAGTTGGGGGAAAGGCACAGGTTTTATTTAAGCCTGAAGACGAAGATGACTTATCGTATTTTATGGCAAATAAGCCAGATGAATTACCTATTTTTGTTCTTGGGGTGGGGTCTAATATTTTAATTCGTGATGGCGGTATAAAAGGTGTAGTTATAAAGCTTGGTAAAAATTTTGCTAATATTTCTCATGAAAGTAATATTATAAATTGTGGCGCTGCCTGCTTAGATGTTAATGTTGCAAACTATGCTATGCAAAATAATGTTGGAGGTCTTGAATTTTTAGTTGGAGTTCCAGGAACAATAGGCGGCGCTATAAGAATGAACGCAGGCGCTTATGGCAGAGAAACATCTGAAGTTTTAAGCTTAGCAAATGCTGTAAATTCAAAAGGTGAGCAAATAACCCTTAGCAACCATGATTTTGGCTTTAAATACAGGGGGTCAAAAGCTCCAAAAGACCTTATTTTTACATCAGCAACATTTGAAGGTAATTTTGAAGATTCAGGCATAATTAAGCAAAAAATGGACGATATATCTAAGTCACGTGAAGAATCTCAGCCAATAAGAAGCAGAACAGGTGGTAGTACGTTTAAAAACCCAGAAGGTGCAAAAGCATGGGAGCTTATTGATAAAGTTGGACTTAGAGGTTATAGTATAGGCGGTGCGCAGTTTTCAGAAAAACATTGTAACTTTTTAATAAATACGGGTAATGCTTCTGCAAAAGATATTGAGTCATTAGGTGAGCTTGCAAGAGCAAGGGTAAGAGACGCCTTTGGGATAGATTTGGAATGGGAAATTAAAATTATTGGGGATGCTAATGAATAAACACAGAATGTCAACAAAGATTATTGAAGAATATACTCCGCAAAATCCAAAGAAACATGTGGCACTTTTAATGGGTGGGGAGTCTAATGAACGTGAGGTATCTTTATCAAGTGGTAATGGCGTTTTAGCATCTCTTAAAAACCTTGGTTATAAAGTTACAGCAGTTGATATGGGATATGACGTTGCTAAAGTAATTTTAGAGGTAAATCCAGATGTAGTATTTATCGCTCTTCACGGTACATTTGGTGAAGATGGTGCGGTTCAGGGTATGCTAGAGATTATGGGTATCCCATATACACATAGTGGTGTACTTTCTTCTGCCGTAGCACTAAATAAGGAATTTTCCTATAATATACTAAAAAGTGTAGGGGTTTCAGTTCCTGAAAGAATTATTGTTGATGTAAATAATATTGCAGATTTTGAACCTATAGCAAGACCTTATGTTATAAAGCCAATATCTGAAGGCTCAAGTATTGGTGTTAGCGTTGTATTAGAAGGTGATAATTATTCACTAAAATCATTTATTGATGAACATGGTATTAAATTTGGCGATAGGCTAATCATTGAAAAATATATACCCGGTAAAGAAATTCAGGTTGCAATTGTAAATGGTAAAGCGCTTGGTGCTATAGAAATTAGGACTAAACGCAAGTTTTATGACTATATTGCAAAATATACCCCAGGTGAGTCAGAGCATATTATGCCAGCGCCAATTAGTAAGGAAAAGTATGCAGAAGTCCTATCTATTACCGAAAATATATATAGCGCTCTAATGTGTAGCGGTGCTGCAAGAATTGACTATAGATTTGACGATAGAGAAGGTCATGAGAAATTTTATTTGCTGGAAGCTAATACTCATCCAGGATTTACGCCAACTTCATTAGTACCAGAAATTGCACAATACAATAATATATCGTATGATGAGCTTGTAGAAATGTTAATAAGGGATGCAAAATGCTACTCAGTAACAATGAATACCTAGCCTATAAGGTAGGATTTAGTAAAAAAATAAAACAAAAAATATTAAAGCAGCTTAAGTCATGGCGATTTGTTGTTACAAGCTTAATTGCAATTTTTATTTTTACAGTTGAGCAGTTACATTTACTTGACGATTACATTGCAACTGAGGTTGATAAATTTTACGAGTTTACTATTAATAATGGTCTGAAATTAGAGAATATTTATATAGAAGGTCAGGTTAACCTCAAAAACAATCAGGTTCTTAAGTCGCTTGAGCATGAAATTGGTGGGTCGATCTTTAAGTTAAGTGTTTGGGATATTAAAAAGAAACTAGAGGAAATTGACTGGGTGCTATCAGCAAATGTATCGCGTGAGATTCCTGGTGCTATTCATATCAGAATTATTGAGCGTACGCCAATTGCAATATGGCAGAATAATCAAAAACAGTATTTAATTGACGATCAGGGTCATATAATTTCGGAAGAGAGTATGGTAAAATTTGCAAGCCTTCCTGTAGTTGTTGGTGAAGGTTCCAGGCTTACTACATCTGATCTAATTCATACGCTAAAATCTTTTTCAAGCATATATGAAAGAACTAATGCGATGATAAGAATTGCAGACAGACGCTGGAATTTGAGACTAAAAAATGGTCCCGAAATAAAATTACCCGAAGAAAATATAGAAAATGCATTAAAAACCTTGATAGAATATGACAAAAAAAATAAATTATTAGGGGGTGATATTGCCACCGTTGATTTAAGAGTTAAAGGCAAGATATTTTACAAGAGAAAGGAATAGAATGATAAAAAGTGATAATGTTGCTGTTATAGATATTGGAAGTTCAAAAATTGTTTGTGCGGTAGCAAAATATAATGATACTGCTGAAACTTTAGATATAATATCGCTAAATTATCAAATGTCTAGGGGTGTGAAGGCAGGTAAAATTGTTGATATAAACCTTGCGTCTCAGGCAATATCAGAAGTAATTTCTGGAGCTGAAGAATCACTGCACGCAAAAATTGATGACGTTTTTGTTGCAATATCAGGCGGGAAAATAAGCTCTCATATTATATCGTCTAAAATCTCTATTAATGATAATTATATCAAAGAAAAAGACATCAACCGCGCTATTAAAATAGCTCTTGATAATATCAATCAGGAACAATATGAGATTATTCATTATATACCTACAGAATATGTTGTAGATGAAGTTACAGGGATTAGCAACCCAATTGGGATGGTTGGTAAAAAGCTCACTTGCAAAATTAATGTGATTCTTGCGCCTGCATCTATTATTCAAAATCTTGATAATTGTTTTTCAAGGTCTCAGGTAAACATTGCTGACATTGTAGTTGGTGCTTATGCTTCAGGTCTGGGCGTTTTAAGCAATAATGAAAAAGAGCAAGGAATTACGCTTATTGATATTGGTGCTATGATTACAACAATAGCGGTGTATGAAAACTCAATTATTAAGTATATTGATACTATACCTGTAGGAAGTCATCATATAACTAATGACATTCAGATGGCTTTTAACATAAGTTATTTGCAAGCAGAAAAACTGAAAATTTTACATGGTTCAGCTGCCCCAATCGAAGATGATGGTAGAACTACAATCGAAATTGATCTAAATGATAATAACCAAAGCAATTATATTACTAAGCGTGAACTTTCTGAGGTGATTGTTGCCAGGGTTGATGAGATTGTTGAGATGATCACCAACAAAATAAATAACGTGAATTTCTCATATTCTTCTCAAAATATAGTTATTACAGGTGGTGGGGCGTCACTTTTTGGTATGCCTGACTATTTATCTAATAAGCTTCATAGAAAGGTTACCGTAGGGCTTCCTAGGAGCTTAGTTGCTATGACAAATAACTGGGACTTATTTAATAGCGACCCAGCTTTTGCAACAACGGCTGGTCTTGTAAACTATGCCGCTAAGAAAATTTCCATGCGTAAAAACAACTTTTTTATATCAAAAAGTGGCGGCGTTTTAAGTAAAATTAAAAATATCTTTGGAAAATCCAAGATCGCCTAAGTTTAATATTTATTAAAATTTATTAATCAATATTAACTTGTCATTTGGTAATTTTTAATTAAGTTAACCTTGAATATAATGATATTATTAAGGTTAACAGAATGAAAAACGAACTTACAATCACAGATTTACCGGCAGAGATGCATAGCTATATGAATCAATTCCTTACTGTAGGGGATCTAGCAAAGTTTAGAGCTACTTCAAATCAAATAAGAGAAATTAACGAAAATAACTTTGATGGACAAATAACTGTTAAAAACCAGTTTGAACTTCGCAATGTTATAACTGATCTTGAGAAAAGTGCGCAGTTAGACAAAGTTAGATTTATTTTGATTGTGAGATACGAATTAGGTGAGATCACAGATTTATCAAAACTAAGTAAACTTGATACTTTAGAAATAAAGGAACGTGCCTATTTTCATATTAAAATGCTACCTGATAATTTAAAAAAACTTCATATTGGCAGTATTTTTAATAATCTTGACTTATCAGAAACTAGTATTGAAGAATTAAAAATTCATAATTCTCAAAACATCAATTTTCAAAAACTGCCCAGCTCATTAAAGAAACTATATTTCGGTGATTCTACTGAAACTTTTCCTAATTTAAATAGCGTTTTTCTAGGTGCAGAAGAGCCAAAAAAATCTTTAGATGACCTTGAAATAGGAGTTTTAGGTTATTTTAATGTAAATGATTTAAATGAAAAATTGCCTAAAAACCTAAAAACATTATATTTAAATCCTAAGTCATACGATGCTTTTGATATTTTTGAATTTAAGAACTTTGATTTTAGAAACTTTGAATTTAAAAAAATTAATTTAAAAGGCATACAAAATATATATCAGGTTGATACATATTTACCTAGTCAAGCTATTCAAATTAGAAATGAAGAAGAGCTTAATGATTTTAGTTTAAAAATGGCGAAGTTACCCGAAAATATTAAAAAAATTCATATCATAACATTATCTTTAGAGATTGATAACGCTGACTTCGCTAATAAAATTGTAAATGTACTATCAGCTATGCCTAATCTAAAAGTAGAGTCATTATTTATAAATGCACCAGACTCACCGTACCTTGAATGCTTTAAAGATTTTACAGAATATGAAGTTATAGCTTTATATTTAGAAAAATATTCAGCTGATATAATGCAAATTATACCTGAAAAATCCGCATTATATTTATATGTATATAATTACAACGGACTTAGCAAAATAGATTTAAGAAATAAAAATGTAAAAACATTAGATGTAACTGTTACATCAGGAAACTTAGATAATGTATTGGCATATTTACCTAAGAAAATAAACCGTCTTATAATTGACGGCAAAATCACTGAATTTCCAGATTTATCGAATGTAGAGATTGATGATTTGGAAATTAAAAATGTAGGCTATTTTCCTGATGATTTTTATGCAAAAATACCAAAGAACCTGAAAGAAGTTAAAATTAACAATATTGATTTTAATACAAATTTTCCAAACTTTCTGAATGAAGCAGGAAGATGGACTATTATTAATGGTCTTTTCGATGAAATAGAATCTGAAATAATAGCAGATCATCAATCATTTATCATAATGGGTAATTTTAACGAATCACATAATCTAGCTGATAAATTTCCTCAAAATATTGATAAACTATTTTTACTGCAAGGTGACCTTCCAAATATGAGTGGTGTAAGCGTAAATCATTTATATATTGACGATAAAATTGATATGTCAAAATTTGTTGATTTAATGCCTAAAAATCTTCAATCACTAGAGTTTCAAGGCTCTTCATTTCCTGATTTAAGTAGTACTGGTATAGAAAGCGTTATTATTACTGGTGATATAATTAATGGTGAGGATTTAGCTACAAAACTTCCTGAGACAATAAAGTTTTTGAACTTTAAAAATGCAAAAGTTGATCCTCAAGATTTATTAAAAATAAAAAACCTTAAGGATATTAAAATAACAGGCGCCAAAAATATTTATCATGAAAGCTACGTCAGGCTTGATGATATTAGTTATGAGGATTTCCCAGATTTATCGGATTCTAAACTAGTCAGTCTAAATTTACATGGTTGTAAAGAAGCTATCAAATGCCTTACAAAATATAAACTTCCTAAGTCCTTTAAAGAACTAATTTTAGAGCATGCTGCTATTTCAGAAAATGAATTTATCGAGTCAAGCACTCAAATTGACTGGAATGCTATAAATGTAATAGGAGAAGATACCCCATTTGAAATGCCTTCTGAAACCCAGTATTTTTATATAGATCAATATGACCAAATGCCAAATTTATATGGCAATGATGATATTACGGAGCTTTCTCTTCACATTGATCATATTAAAAATCTTGACTATAAAATACCACGTAGCGTTAGAAAAATTAATTTTGATGTTCAAGGTGCAGAAACCACTTATAACCATATTATAGAATTATTTAAGGTTAAAGGCATTACGCTGGGAAATATTATTGTTACAGGTATTAGTAATTTAAAGCGTGATAGTACTATAAAATTTAACTATTTAGGTATAGATCAAATAGTTGAATATAACTCTTATATAAATTTATTAGGTCGTAATGTAAAGCATCTTGATTTTTCTAATAGCATTATTACGACCATGGATCTTGCAAAATTTATAGATACTGTAAGACCGAAAAGTATTAATTTAACTAAATCTAATATAACGGTCCTAGATCTTGCTAATATTTTAAATTATGAATTAACTATAGAAGATGTAAAACATATTCGCTTTATTGGAGTTTCTAATATTTTTAAAGAAACTCATATTGTTGCTACCCATTTTTCTCTGCACAATTTTCCTAATTTATCAAATTTTGGTCATATTGAGTCTATTGATTTTAGTGGTGCTAAAATGATTGCTGCATATATGCTATCAAATAATTTACCTAAAAATCTTAAAGCAATTGATTTAACAGGTACGTCTATAACCATGTTTGGTCTGCTAGAAATACAAGGCGTAAACTGGTCTGAAGTTAGGATAAGAGGGATTAGCAATTTATTTAAAAAAGAAGAAATATCTTTTGGTAGTAGTGAAGATAGTATTAGAGGCAGGCTACCTAACTTTGCGCGACTTACAAAGCTTAAAAAGCTTTCGATCTTTTGGGGTGTTACTGAACTTGGTAATCTTCCTTCTTCGCTTGAAACATTAGTTATATGTGCTGATTTAAAAGTTTTTCCAGATTTATCAAAAATGGAGAATTTAAAAGAGCTTAACCTATATGGCTCTAACACTATTCAGCCACATCAATTATCATTCAAACTGCCTAAAGGTTTAGAGAAAATTTGTTTTGTTGGTACAAAAATTAACTACCAAAATTACCAGTCAATTGGTGGAATAGACTGGTCAAAAGTAGAAGTTACCGATAATAGGAAAATTGAGTATACAGAGACTACTACATTACATAATGGAAAGCTACCTTACAGAGTGCCTAATATACGTAATGAAACAAAACTTAGAAACTTGATTATTAAAGAAAACGTATTATCTATAGGAAATCTTCCATTTTATCTTAAGACGTTAAAAATAACCTCTAAAACATTTAATAATTTTCCAGATTTATCAAAAATGCCATGTTTAGAAGAAATTGATCTGACAGGTTGTGAAAATATAAGTGCAAAAGATCTTTCGGGTAAATTACCTGAGAACCTTAAGTTTTTATTTTTAAAAGGGACTAAAATTCATGAGATTGATTTGCTTAAAATTGAAGGGATAGATTTAAAGAATGTTATGATAGTAGGCATTGATAATATATTTAAAACTAGAAATCTATACCTTGATCATTTTGATGATAATACTGAGATTCCAGATTTGTTTGATACTTCACTTAGAAGTTTAACTGTACCAATTAATATTAGTTTTAAAAACAGGCTGCCTAAGGAATTAGAATATTTGGAAGTACTATCGCAAGATTTTTTACCTGGTGATAAAGAGCGAAATTCTAAAATAAAACTTCTGGAAAAAAGATTATCTGAAGCTTTACTTAAGCAAGATCATATAGACTGGTCTAAGGTTAAAATTGTTGGTATACCAAATCCCTATACTAATATTAAAGTGGAATATAAATTTACCAATAAAGCCATAAAAGAGGTTGGTAAAGCTGTATTATTCTCTTCATTTATTTTTATAGCTATCGCATCTTTGAAAAACAAAGATAGTGAAAAAAATGATACTTTTGGAAACGCTATTACATTTGGTATGTCTTATTTATTAGCCAAATCAGCCATAGTGTATGCTAAGAAAATTCCTATTGTAGGGAAGCTAATAAGTTCTGTTTTTGGAAGTAATAACAATAATACTACTAATGTAGATCCCTCTTATCCAGAAGGTGCTAAAGCAATTGTAGAGCAAGAAGCTAACTACCAGTCAGATAAGCCTATGGCAAAGTTTAGATCTATGGTAGATCCAAGGGAAGCTGTATATTGTTTAAAAAAATAATATAAAAAAAGAGCCTAAAATTAGGCTCTTTTTTAAAATAAAATTAACTGGAAAATCTTAGTGATTTTCTAATTGCTCTTCTTTAGTGTTAGCACTATCAGCAAAAACTAAAGCCTGATTTTTAACCAAATCTTCAATTTTACTAATATATGTTTTGCTAACTTCCCTTGCGATAATTAGTGGATTTAATTTATTCGGTAACATACGATTTGCTGAAAAATTTTCTGCAAATGTTTTAATAGATTGTACTAAAATCTCAGTAATTTTTGTAATTAACAGTTTATTATTAAAATCTATATCAAAATTTTTAGTTGTTATTTTAAAAAGCTCTCTGAATTCTTTTTTAAGATTATTATAATGATCTCTTAACTCACGATCATAGATTTTGACTATAGAATTTTTTGCTTCAAGTTCAGCACAGATATTACGGAATGTTAAAAAATTAACCTCGTTATCAAATACTGACTTTATTAGCTTAGTTCTAGGACTGTCGTACATAATATTTTATCCCTCAGATTACAAAATCAAACCAAATTTCAATTATTTATAGCACATTTATTTTAAAAGATAATTAAAAATTATCACTATTTCATTTAAAAGTCATCTTTTTTATAAAAAAACTTTAAATGATAAAGATCAAATTTTTTTATTAACATTTAATTATTTAAAAATCTAACAATTCATATGAATTACTAGGTGCAAAACCTGTTATTTTTTCATTCAATATATTTCTAAAACTAGGTCTTGATTTTATAAGCATATACCAATGTTTTAAAGTTTGATAATTAGGCCATGAAATTTCCCCTAAATAATCGAGCGTAGAAATATGAGATGCAAAAAATAAGTCGGCTGCAGAAATTTTATTGCCTGCTACCCAGTCATTTTCGCTGAGTAACATAGACAAATATTCTAAATGAAAATTTAAATTATGTTTTGCATTTCTGATAATTTGTGAATTTGGTGAATTATCTTTACGGTAATAACATATGATTTTTTCATTGATAAGTGGCATTGTTACTTCATTGTACATTTTGACTGTACACCACTCAATAAGTCTTCTTACCTCAGCCATGTTATATTGATTTTGATCTATTAGAAAATTATTCTGACGATGATGAATAACATACTCAAATATAGCAAATATACCTGTAATAATTTGCGGCTTATTAGTTTTCTCATTTTTTGTTACTAATATTGGTAAATCACCAGCTGGGTTTATTTTTAAAAAATTGTCTCTGAATTTCCAGTACTCTTCGATTTTAATTTCGGCTTCAAAATCTAATTCCTGCATTAAAATTCTGACAAATCTAGACTTAGGGCAAACGCTGTGGTAATAAAGTATGTTTGTATTCATAATATGTTTTCTTTAGAATAATTAAGTTTACTAAAATATAGTGATTGTAGTTAAATTGCAATATAGTAGTGACGAGCGAAGCGTAGTAAAGTTTACGTGAGCGAGGATGCGACGCATAGTACAATTTAAATCCAATTACTATAATAGTGAGTTTTCAAAATTTTGCAATTAGGAGAGTGCATGAAAGGCATTTTACTTGCGGGTGGTAACGCAACAAGACTATATCCTATTACTATGGTAACTAATAAACATTTGCTACCAATATATAATAAGCCGATGATTTATTATTCATTATCAACGTTAATGCTAGCGGGCATTCGTGATATTCTATTAATTTCATCCCCAAGAGATATAGAAAGTTTCAAATCACTTTTAGGTAATGGTAGTCATATTGGTATTAGCATAGAATATGCGGTGCAAAATGAACCAAAGGGAATTGCTGAATGCTTTAAAATTGGCAAAGACTTTATTGGTAAGTCTTCAGTATCTCTTTCATTAGGTGACAATATTTTTTATGGTGCAAATTTTGAAAATGCACTAGAAACTGCGAGTAGTTCTGCTGAAAATTCAAATAATGCAGTTGTATTTGGTTATTATGTTTCAGACCCTGAGAGATATGGTGTATTAGAATTTAATGAAGACCATAAAGTAATTTCCATTGAAGAAAAACCTAAAAATCCAAAATCACATTATGCTGTAATAGGGGTCTACTTTTATCCAAATGACGTAGTGGATTTTGTGCATGATGTAAAACCATCGGGAAGGGGTGAGCTTGAAATTACCGATATAAACAACATATATTTACATCAAAACAGATTAAACGTGAAGCTTCTTAATAATGGATTTGCATGGCTTGATACAGGTACATGTGAGTCATTAATTCAGGCTTCAAATTTTATTCATACGGTTGAATCAAGGCAGAATCTAATGGTTGGATCTATTGAGCAAATCGCATTTACAAAAGGTTATATCAATGATAGTCAGCTTATGGATATTGCAGCGAAAATGAAAAATGTTGATTACGGAAAATTTTTAGCAAAACTCGCTAAAGAAGGAGTAGGGCTATGATTTTTAAAGAAACTGATTTGCAGGGCGTTTTTATTATCGAGCCAAAAGTATTTTTAGATGACAGGGGTTATTTTTTTGAAAGCTTTCGCCAGAATTTAAGTAGCGAAAACCTAAATTTTACACCAATTCAGGACAATGAATCATACAACAAATTTAAAAATACTTTAAGGGGTTTTCATTTGCAGAAAAACCCGATGGCGCAGGCAAAGCTTGTTAGATGCGTTAGTGGTAAAATTCTGGATATTGCACTTGATGTAAGGAAAAATAGTGATACATTCGGCAAATATTTTGCCATTGAATTAAGCAGCGAAAATAAAAAGCAGTTATTTATTCCAAAAGGCTTTGCACATGCTTATTTAACTCTTGAAGACAACTGCATTGTTGAATACAAAGTTGATAATTATTATTCCAAAGAGCATGACGTTTCCATTAAATGGAACGATAAAGATATATCATTCCCATGGGATATAACTGATCCAATATTATCAGATAAAGATAAAGAGGCTATAAGTTTCCAGGAATTTTTAAGCCATATTTAGTGTTGTTGAAGTATAAGAAGTTTTGCTTTGCAGAACTTTTATGCTGCAAAGCAAAACTATATTGAAGTATATTATGCTCTTACGTTGCTTGCAAAATTTCTACCTTTTTCAGCCATCTCCCTAAGATTTGACTCAGCTCTGTTTATAAGACCTTGATCAGACGAATAAACTGGGCAAAAGGTATTTTTCCCTGCTTTTAAAATAGATTCTGCATTCAAGTTGTTAGCTTCACACTCGGCATATATAGACCAGCCAAATCTGTTCACGCCCACTATAATGGCAGTATAAAAAGCTGATTTTATAAAGCTTTTTGTTTTAGAATATTTTATAATAAATGTTAAGGCTGCTGATCCTAGTGTTATAGCATTACGAGTACCCTCAGATTTTCTATAATAATAATCAGGTAATAGAGCTGGATCGAAATAATTTACTACTTTTTTTGAAGTATTTTTAACTGCTCCAAATGCTGCATTTGCTGTTTCCCTAACATCTCTTATTACTGTTTCTGTAGTACTTGGTGTTTCAACAAGCCCTCTTGCAGCTGAATCTAAACGGTTATAACCTGCATTAACTGAATTTGTAACAGTTTGAGTTGTATTACTAACGGCAGTACTAACTCTGCTTGAAAATTCGTAACTTGTTGATGGAGAGTTGTTACTCGAAATTGAAGGACTAGGCGGATTGCTTGGCTTTGTAGTTACCTGTTTTGGAGCGCTAATAATAGCGGATTCAGCTTTTATTTTCGCAATTAACCCTGCTTTATTATATTTTGTAAGAAAATTCATAAAGGTTTGCTGAGTTTTGGCAATGACACTCTTAGGTATAAATGATTTACAATGCTGCTCTTTTTTTGAAATAAGATTCCAGGCTTCAAAAAGGTTATCATCATGTTGTTCTGATAACTTGCTTCCAAATTTATTAACAATGTGATCTGCAAGTTCAAAGGTGTTATGGAATCCCGTATTAGTACTAAGATTTGTGCGTCTTTGTAAAATGTTCTGATATAGCTGAAGAACCTCATCAGAAGATAAATTTAATTTATCAACTAATTCTACTCTAATATTGGTGATTCTTCTATTCCTAAAGTATTTGAGTTCAAAATTATTTACCAAAATTGTACAAAAAAGTTCGGTCTGTGTATTAGAAGAGAATTTGTTGATATTATGTTTATAAACTTTCCACAGTGAAATTGTTAGTTCTTGTAGAGTTTTAACATGCGTGTTTTTTAAAATTTTTTCATTATCGCCAAAGATAGTAGCAATTTCCTGTACATCTGAAGCTGTAAATTTCTCTTTGTTCTTATCTAAAAATCCGCGTATTGCAGAATATTTGAAAGGTTTTTTACTTAGCAAGTTTTTAAATTGTATTACAAGCAGGGATAATTCTTGATTTAGGTTTTGAACTTGATGGGTTTTTAATTTCGTCGATGGTTTTTTGCATGCTGCCCAGAAGCTGTCCTGCTCTAGCTAAATCACTATGAATTTCTCTGCCGGATTGTTTTATTTGATGTAGTTCTTTTTCACAATCTTCAATTTGTCTTCTGGACATAGTTTAAAACCCTGCATATATATTTTAAATTTTAAAACACATATAATTGCAGGTTGATAAATAGTCAATACAATCTTTGATTTAAATAAAAAGGAGATGGGATGCTATGCATCCCACTGATGATTATCGTGTTACAACAAAAGCTTCTGTTGTTGTTTTATTATTAGTAACCTTATCTACAAAGTTTACTGTTTCAGTTTTAGGATCAACTAATTTACATTTTTTATGACCTAAGAAAACGCTGTCGGCAAATGATTTAGCAATAGCTTTACCACCTAAATTATGAGCTTTCCCTTCAGCGTATAAACCACCACAAATTCTGTTGATTACAAATACTACAAGAGCATAAATTGCAGCACGCTCAGGGCTAGCCTGCATATATCTACTTACGCCGTAAGTTATACCTGTTGTAATTGCATTAATAAACCAGCGTACTTTCTTTGATGCACTATGTATATGATCTGCTGCATCAGATAATGTAATAGTTTTAGCATTATTAGCAGGTGGTGTATTTAGAGCAGGTGCTTTTGGAGCAGGTGCTTTTGGAGTAGGTGCTTTTGGAGCAGCTGTACTCGGCACAGTAGGTTTTTTTCCTTTTGTAGGATTTGGCAATTTGTGTTCAGGTTCATCTTGCTCAACTTCAATTTCTGTTTCGTTTATTGAGCTGCCAAAAATTGTAGAACTTAAATTTTCAATCGGTTTCTTTTTATTATTAATGGTTTCTTTAGGCTTAGCAGCTTGTGCAGGATCTTCTTTGTTATCTTCAATTATTTCAACAAAACGATCAGAATTATCTTCACGAATTTCTTTGGTAAATGGATTTGGAGATAAAACTTCAAGCATGCTTGCAGCGAAGCTATTTATTAATATAGACGGATCTAGGTTATTTCCGTCAGAAGTAGCTTGATTTAAGATATTTTCTACCATTGGTAAAATTGACTGAATTAATTCTGGTAATGAATCAATTAAACTTTGTTGATTATTCATGATAGATGCAGTTAAAAATGATCCATTTTCAGCTTCTAATGGCTGGTTTAAGATAGATAATCTTGGGTCTTCAATATTATCAGGAATAATTGAGGCAACAAAACTATTTACCCAGCTATCAACTAAATTATTTTGCTGGCTATTACCTAAATTTGCTCTTAACTGTGGAAGAAAGTTTGTTAATAATTGTCTGACATTAGTAGCCACTTGATTCAAATCATTAACTTGTGAATTGCTGAGTTGTGGGGCAGCTGCTGCATTTGTACCAGTTAAATTATTGAAATTGTTTACATTGGGAACTTGTTGAGTATTATTTCTCTCGCTTTGTACAAAAGAAGCCATGCTTTGTAGCATTGAATTCCACTCAGAATTATTTGGTGAAAATGTATTATTTTGCATTTCTGGTACATACTGAGCAATTTGTGCAAATCTTTCCTGGAAAGCTTTTAAGGTCTCTTTTTCATTAAATAATGACATACTAATTACCTATGGTTAAAATTTAGCTATATATTAATCAGTAATCAACATTTTGTCAATAAAAAAGGCATGGAATTTTCATTATCATGCCTTAAGTATTTGTAATTTAAAGAAATTTATTCAAATTCGATTAGAACCTGATTTGTTGCAACGCTATCTTTTTCCTTAACATGAATTGCTTTAATCTTACAAGCATGTTCTGCTGTAATCATGTTTTCCATTTTCATAGCTTCTACAACAATAAGTTCTTTGCCAGGAGTAATTTCATCACCAACATTTACTTTAATAGAAACCACTGACCCTGCAATAGGTGATAATAATTCAGTACTAAAGCTTTTGAACTTTGTTTGAGGCATATATCTTTCAAGTTCTGCAACTCTTGGGGAACGAACGGTAGATTTAACCGTTCTTCCGCCATAAGTTAAAAAATAACCGCTAGCATTTTCTTCAATTTTAACAGCTACGTTTTTACCGTTTACTGTACCTCTAAATAATTTAGTACCTAGTAACCACTGGCTTTCAACGTCAATTCTTGTACCAGTAAAGCGAATATGATAGCCATCATTAATAGATTTTACAACAATAGGGTATTGCTGGTCATCAATTGCTACAACCCATCTGTTACCTATCTGGCGTTCACGTCCCTTTAGCTGACCAGATGTTGATGCAGCTCTTTTAGCGTCTGTTAAGTATGCGTGAAGCGCAACAGCTAAAAACACTTTAGCGTTATCAGTTGTAAGTTCAGCACCCGAGAAACCTTCAGGATATTCCTGTTCAATGAACTTTGTGGAAATATCACCAGATTTAAATCTGTCATGGCTAAAAATTGCTTCTAAGAAACTGATATTATGAGAAATCCCGCTAATTAAGCATTCACCAAGCGAAGACTGCATTAATTTAATAGCTTCTTCACGTGTTTCAGCATGTGTACAAAGCTTAGCAATCATTGGATCGTAGAACATACTAACTTCACCGCCTTCATACACGCCTGAATCAATCCTTACGCCGCCTTTTTGCTCTGGAAAGCTAAGTTTTGTGATGCGTCCGCTTGATGGCAGGAAACCACGAGTAGGGTCTTCAGCATAAATACGTGACTCAATTGCCCAGCCATTAAGTTTAATATCTTCCTGAGTAAATGTTAGTTTTTCACCTGCTGCAACTCTCACCATTTGTTCTACAAGGTCAATGCCTGTAATAAGTTCAGTAACGCAGTGTTCTACTTGAAGTCTTGTATTCATTTCTAAGAAGTAGAAATTTCTTTGTTGATCAACAATAAATTCTACTGTTCCAGCTGAATAGTAGCCTACTTTTTTAGCAAGTGATGTAACTTGGTCATACATTTTCTTACGTGTTTCAGCGTCGATAAATGGGCTTGGAGCTTCTTCAATAACCTTTTGATGGTGTCTTTGAATAGAGCATTCTCTCTCGCCTATACAAACAACATTCCCATGTTGGTCAGCCATTACCTGAATTTCAATATGGCGAGGGTTTTCAATGAATTTCTCCATAAATACCCTGTCATCGTTAAAGCTGTTTTTAGCTTCACTTGTAGCAGATGCAAAAGCAGAAGGAATTTCTTCAGCAGAGTAAATTACTCTCATACCGCGTCCACCACCACCAGCTGCGGCTTTAATCATAATAGGGAAGCCAATTTTTTTAGCAATTTCAATTGCTTCATCAGCATCTTTAATAACGCCCATATAACCCGGAACGGTATTTACTCCTGCAGCTTCAGCCATTTTCTTAGCTTCAATTTTATCACCCATAGACTCAATACATTTAATGCTAGGGCCAATAAGCTTTACGCCTTCTTTTTTAAGGGCTTTAGCAAAAAGTGGGTTTTCAGATAAAAAGCCATAGCCAGGGTGAACTGCCTGCGCACCAGATGTACGTATAGCATTCATAAGGTTTTTGATAGACAAATAGCTTTCTGTAGCTGGTGAGTGACCAATATAATAAGCTTCATCTGCAAGTTTTGCATGAAGAGAATTTGCATCAGCTTCTGAATATACAGCAACTGATTTAATTCCCAGCTTTTTTAGGGTTTTAATAACTCTAACCGCAATTTCTCCACGGTTAGCAATAAGTACTTTTTCAAACATTGGATTTGACATTTATATTACCAAAAAAAACAATATTATAACGGGAGATTATCGTGCTTTTTCCAAGGACGAGTCTCTTCAATTTTCGATTTAAGCAGCTCAAGACCACGACAAATATTAAGCCTTGTCTCTTCAGGATTAATTACGTTGTCAATAAATCCACGAGAAGCTGCTACAAACGGGCTAGTAAATTTCTCTTGGTATTCTTTGATTTTTTCTTGTTTGTCAGCTTCATCTTTAATTGTGCTTTTATGAATAATTTCAACAGCACCTTGCGCACCCATTACGGCAATTTCAGCATTAGCCCACGAGTAGTTAAGATCACCGCGTAAGTGTTTGGAACTCATTACAATATAAGCCCCGCCATATGCTTTACGAGTGATTACGCTGATTTTTGGAACTGTAGCTTCGGCATATGCATATAATAATTTAGCACCGTGTTTAATAATACCATTATGTTCCTGACTAACGCCTGGTAAGAAGCCTGGAACGTCAATAAGTGTAACGATAGGAATATTAAATGCGTCACAGAACCTAATGAATCTTGCAGCTTTTCTGGATGCGCTAATGTCTAAACATCCTGCTAAATACATTGGCTGGTTTGCAACAATACCGACGGTATTGCCATTCATGCGGGCAAAGCCAATTATAACGTTTTTAGCATAATCAGGTTGAATTTCAAAAAAGTCATGCTCATCAACGATTTGTAGAATAAGCTCTTGCATATCGTAAGGCTTATTTGGATTTGAAGGCACTAATGTTTTTAGAGATGCATCAATTCTATCTGCAGGGTCGTGGCTATAGCGGCTAGGAGCTTCACCCCTGTTTGATAAAGGAAGGAAGTTAAATAGTCTGCGAATTTGCAGTAAAGCTTCAATATCACTATCATAAGCATTATCAGCAACACCGCTTTTATTAGTATGGATATCTGCGCCACCTAATTTTTCCTGAGTAACTACTTCATTTGTAACAGTTTTAACCACATCAGGACCTGTAACAAACATGTATGATGAACCTCTTACCATGAAAGTAAAATCTGTAAGGGCAGGGGAGTATACTGCACCACCAGCACAAGGACCCATAATTAATGATATTTGCGGAATAGCGCCAGATGCAATAACGTTACGCTGGAAAATTTCACCGTATCCACCAAGCGAGTCAACGCCTTCCTGAATTCTTGCGCCTCCAGAGTCATTAATACCTATAACAGGAGCGCCAAGTTTTAAAGCCATATCCATAATGTGGCAAATTTTCTTAGCATTAGTTTCACTGAGTGAACCGCCAAGAACTGTAAAGTCCTGACTATAAACGAAAACTAAACGTCCATTAATTGTACCATGACCAGTAACGCAACCGTCTCCTGGAATTTTTGTTGCTTCCATACCGAAATTGGTACATCTGTGTTCAACAAGCATACCTGTTTCTTCAAAAGAACCGGGATCAAGTAAAACTTCTATTCTTTCTCTGGCAGTTAATTTTCCTTTAGCGTGCTGAGCATCAATTCTGGTCTGACCACCACCAATAAGAGCGGCTTGTCTTTTTTGCTCTAGCAATTCACTTACATTCGACATTTCTTACCTTATTTAATTTAATACTTATTTACTGTCTCAAAATAATTATATGTGACCAACAAGTCAATAATTGTGTTTATAAAACAAAAGATGCCCTGATTTAATACTCAGGGCATCTTTTAATTGTTTTTCATTATCCATCAATAGCTTGCAATGCTGCAAAAGCTGCTAAATTGATAATTTCTGAAACTGTTGAACCCATTCTTGTAATCTGAACTGGTTTCTCAAGACCTATAACAATAGGACCTATTAGCGTTGCCCCGCCAACTTCCTGAATAAGTTTAGACGAAATATTAGCAGAATGAAGAGCAGGCATAATGAGCGTATTAGCTGGGGATTGTAATTTACAGAAAGGGTAAAGTTTGAGTAATTCTGCATTTAATGCAACATCAGCCGACATTTCTCCATCAAATTCAAAGTCTGCATTTCTTTTTTCTAATATTCTTACAGTTTCTCTTATTCTTTCAGCTTTTTCAAAGTTTCTTGGATTGCCAAAGTTTGAGAATGAAAGAAGCGCAACACGTGGCTCTTCGCCAAATTTTTTAACAAATTCAGCTGTTTGCATTGTAATATCTGCAAGCTGCTCAGATGTTGGCATTTCATTTACAGTTGTATCTGAAATAAAGATTGCTTTACCTTTTGTAATTGCAATTGATACGCCTGCTGTTAAATGACCTGGCTTATTATCAATAATTCTGCAAATATTTTCTAAAGTTTGTGTATAACCCCTTGTAATACCAGAAATAATTGCATCGCCATCACCTAGAGCTAACATACATGCTGCGAAAATATTACGGTCATTTTTAACCATACGTACGCAGTCACGGTGTAAGTAACCTTTACGTTGTAATTTGCTGTATAAGAAATCTACGTATTTATCAATATCTTCCTTGTTTAAAGCCGCATTTCTGATTTCTAAGCCTTCTACAGCTCCGATATTCATAGATTTTAAGGTTTCCTGAATCTTCTTTTCTTTTCCAACCAGAATAGCTTTGCCGTAACCACTATTTAGCCATGTAAGCGCTGCTCTGATAACTTGCTCTTCTTCACCTTCAGCAAAAATAATACGTTTTTGATGTTTAGCAACTTTCTTAAAGATAAGATTCATGCTGCTTGATGCAGGATCTAACCTTTCACTAAGCTGCATTTTATATGTTTCCCAGTCTGTAATTGGTTTTTTAGCAACTCCTGTTTCAACAGCAGCTTTTGCTACAGCCATTGGAATGCGTGTAATAAGTCTTGGGTCAAATGGTACAGGAATGATATATTCTGAACCATAATGCATTTTTTTACCAGCATAAGCTGCTGATACTTCATCTGGAACAGGTTCGCGAGCAAGTTCAGCTAAAGCTTTTGCTGCTGCAATTTTCATTTCATCGTTAATTGTTGTAGCTCTAACATCAAGCGCACCACGGAAAATATATGGGAAACCCATAACGTTGTTTATCTGATTACTATAATCAGAACGTCCTGTTGCGACGATTGCGTCATCTCTGACAGCTTTTACATCTTCTGGTACAATTTCAGGATCAGGGTTAGCCATAGCAAAAATGATAGGCTTATCAGCCATGTTTTTGACCATTTCCTGGGTTACTGCACCTTTTACAGAAAGTCCTAAGAATACGTCCGCACCTTTTAATGCTTCGGTAAGTGTTCTTGCTTCAGTATCAACCGCATGTGCTGATTTCCACTGATTCATACCATCAGTTCTGCCCTTATAAATTACGCCTTTTGTATCGCATAATATTACGTTGTCATGTGGGACGCCCATAGCTTTAATAAGCTCGATACAAGCAATACCAGCAGCACCCGCACCATTTACTACAACTTTAAGGTTTTTAAGGCTTCTGCCTGTAAGGTCTGCAGCATTAATAAGACCAGCAAGCGTAATAATCGCTGTACCATGCTGATCGTCATGGAATACTGGAATATTCATCAGTTCTTTTAAACGGCTTTCAATAATAAAACACTCAGGAGCTTTAATATCTTCAAGGTTAATGCCGCCAAATGTTGGGCTTAAGTATTTCACCGAGTTAATAAATTCTTCTGCGTCTTTTGTATCTACTTCAATATCAATTGAATCTATGTCAGCAAAACGTTTGAAAAGTACTGCTTTACCTTCCATAACTGGTTTTGAGGCAAGTGCGCCAAGGTCACCAAGACCAAGTACGGCAGTACCGTTCGATATAACCGCGACTAAATTTCCTTTGGATGTATAATCATAAGCTGTATCAGGGTCTTTATTAATTTCAATACAAGGTACTGCAACACCCGGAGAGTAAGCAAGGGACAAATCGTTTTGAGTTGTAAGAGGCTTTGTAGGTAATATTGAAATTTTACCAGGGCTACCTTGTTTGTGAAAGTCTAAAGCTTCTTGATCAGTGATTTTTTTTCTTACTACTTCTTTCATTTGTTTTTGTACCTCATATTAACAGTGCATAAATATTAAATTTATACTTTTTAACTTATTGTTACATCTAGCCCATATGCTGAATGTAAGCATCTAACAAATTGCTCGGCTTCCTCAGCTTTTACAATAATTGAGATCTTCATTTCAGAAGATGCTAACTTTAAAATTTTAGTGTTACATTTGAGAGCTTCACTAAAAATAGTATTCATAACTGCTGGATTGCTTTTAATAGCCATTCCAACTAAAGAAATTTTTACAATCGCTTTTTGAACATTGATTTCTATATTATTCACTGTCTTATTAAGCGAATCTAGGAATATGTCAAGTTCGGTATTAGGTATGTTAAACTCAAGTAAATTTTCTGATATTTGAACAATATCTATAGTGATAGACTTATCCTGCAAAATTTCATAAACTTTCTGTGTGTTTTCAGGATCAATGTTATTAATACTAACTCTTGCTTCGTTACTAACCAGAGATATACCCCTTACATTATTATTTTCCATATCGCCGTCATAATTTTTAATTATACTTGTACCACTTTTACGAGAAAAACTCGATAAAACATTTAAACCTACATTATACTCTTTTGCAATAGTTACAGATCTAACTTGTAAAACTTTTGAACCTAAAGATGCCATTTCTATCATTTCATCGTAAGTAAGTTTTTCTATTTTACTAGCTAAGGGAATGATTCTTGGATCTGCGGTATATACACCATCAACATCTGTATATATATCACATTTATCTGCGCTCAAACTTGCGGCAATTGCAACTGCTGTTGTATCAGATCCACCACGTCCTAAAGTAGTTATTCTGTTATTGTCGTTTATTCCCTGAAATCCAGTAATTACAGGAACTATTTTATTTTGAAAAAGTGTAGAGATTACAGAAGGATTTATATCGCTAATAAAAGCTTTTGAATGCACAGCATTTGTTTTAATAGGTAGTTGCCATCCTTGTAAGGAAGTTGCCTTTATTCCAATGCTTTCCAGTGCTAAAACCATCAGTCCTGCCGATATAGTTTCGCCTGTAGCAATGATAGAGTCATATTCAGCAAGTTCATGCTGAGAGTTTAAGTTCGAGAATGACTTAACCAGATTGATTAATGAGTCAGTTGTACCAGACATTGCTGATACTACAACAGCAACGTCATTATTTTGAGCAATCTCTTCTTTAACAATTTGGGCGGCGTTAAGAATTCTCTCAACGCTACCCATAGAAGTTCCGCCAAATTTTAGTACAACTTTACCCATTTTACCTAAATAAATTAGATATTAGACTTTTGTCTTGAAACTTTTTTTCTTTCATTAGGATCAAGAATCGCTTTACGAAGTCTAATCGATTTTGGAGTAACTTCAACAAGTTCATCTTCTTCAATGTAAGAAATAGCTTCTTCAAGTGTTAAAATCTTCGGAGGTGTAAGTCTTACAGCTTCATCTTTTGAAGTTGTTCTGAAGTTTGTAAGCTGCTTAGATTTAATTGGGTTAACTTCAAGGTCGTTATCTCTTGAATGCTGACCAATGATCATACCAGGATATACTTTTTCGTTTGGATGAACGAACATAATACCACGATCTTCAAGGTTCCATAATGCATAAGCAATAGCAACACCACTTTCTGTAGAAATAAGAACACCATTACGTCTACCTTGAATCTCACCTTTGTGCGGTGCGTAATCATGGAATAATCTGTTCATAACACCAGTACCACGTGTATCTGTTAAGAATTCACTTTGGTAACCAATAAGTCCTCTTGATGGAATGTGGAAAATAATACGAGTTTTCCCCCCGCCTGATGGACGCATGTCAACCATTTCACCTTTACGGAGTGAAACTTTTTCTACTACTACACCGCTGTGATCATCGTCTACGTCAATTACCAACTCTTCGATTGGCTCGAGTAACTGGTTTGTTTCTTCATCGCGTTTAAATAATACTCTTGGGCGTGATACAGAAACTTCAAAGCCTTCACGTCTCATTGTTTCGATTAATACGCCAAGTTGTAATTCCCCGCGACCACCAACTTCAAACGCGTCTTTTGAGTCTGATTCGGTAACTCTGATCGCAACGTTTCCTTCGGCTTCCTTAAGTAATCTGTCACGAATCATACGAGATGTCACTTTTGAGCCTTCAGTACCAGCAATTGGTGAATCGTTTACTGCGATTGTAACTGCCATTGTTGGTGGGTCAATTGGTAGCGCTTCAATTGGATCTGTAATTTCAAGAGCGCAAATACTATCAGCAACTGTTGTATCTACAAGACCTGCAATTGCAACAATATCACCTGCGGAAATTTCTTCTACAGGAATACGTTCAATACCGCGGAACTGGAATAATTTTGTAAGTCTTCCTGTTTCAACCTGACCAGAACCCTGACGAAGTGTTTTTACAGTTGTATTTACTTTAACTTTACCACTGTAAACCTTACCTGTTAAAATTCTTCCTAAATATGGGTCAGATTCAATAATAGAAATTAACATGCTAAATGGTGCGTTTTCATCAACTGGCGGAGCAGGAACTTCTTTAATGATAGTATCAAATAAGTCTTTTAATGAATCTGTTTTAACATTAGGGTCAAGAGATGCCCAGCCATTACGACCAGAAGCATAAATAGTTGTAAAATCTAGTTGTGCTTCTTCAGCATCAAGTGCGCAGAAAAGATCAAAAATTTCATTTAAAACTTCATCAGCTCTGGCATCACTTCTGTCAACTTTGTTGATCAAAATAATTGGTTTTAAACCTAACTTTAAAGCTTTTGTTAGTACGAATTTTGTTTGTGGAAGAGGGCCTTCAGCAGCATCTACTAAAAGTACTACACCGTTTACCATGCTGAGTACGCGCTCTACTTCACCACCAAAGTCAGCGTGACCTGGTGTATCAATAATATTGAGCTTATAATCATCAATATTAATAGACGTACATTTTGCTAAAATTGTAATACCACGCTCTTTTTCAAGGTCGTTAGAATCCATAACTCTGTCGGCTACGTGTTGGTTTTCTCTGAATGTGCCGCTTTGTTTCAACATGGAGTCAATAAGGGTTGTTTTTCCATGATCTACGTGGGCAATAATGGCAATATTTCTAATTTTGTCGGAACTCATAAATAATCTCTAATATTTCAACTAATATGTTGATTTTGTTACAATTTTATCTATTCTATAATCAAATAACCTAAATAGGCGTTAGAAAATAATTAGGCATATGCTAGCAAAACTTAGGGCGAAAGTAAAGATTTATCAGGAGAAGGGGTTTAGTCTAGTAGAAGTATCTATTATACTAATGATAGCTGGGCTTTTGATTTCTGGCTACGTTACATGGATTGCGCCTGCTGCAAAAAGCAATGCATTTAAATTTATTGAAACGCAACAAAAAATTCAAGATATTAACGATGCTGTAGAAAAGTTTGTGTCGCTTAATGGCAGATTGCCATGTCCTGCAAGCTCTACAATTGCATGGGGTGCTATTTCTGGAACTATGCTTTATTCTTCTGAAAATTTATCTGGTACTAACTGTTCAAGTAACGTTGGGGCGGTTCCAACTGCGGTTTTGGGGCTGTCTCCTGACATGATGCTTGATGCCTGGGGACGTAAGTTTACATATGTTACCGCAAGCGGTTTATGCGGAACAGGTGGCTGTACATCATCAACATATAATAACGGCGCTGCAACACTTCTTAACATTAAAGATATCACAATGCCAGTTGGCGTTGACATTAGTACGACAGGCGCTTACCTGGTTATGAGTCATGGTCCATCTGGTAGGGGTGCTTTTAGACAATCTGGTTCTCAGCAAACTGGCTGTACTACAGTTGAGGCTGAAAACTGCGATACTACAACAAATAATGTATATAGAATGGGTGCTGTTTCAAATAACTTTCAACACCTTGTTTTTTATAGAAATAAAGCAGATTTAGACAATTTATTAGTAGATCCGAACGCAAAGCTAATAGATCTGCAAACATGCCTTGATAATAGTACTCAGCTTGCTTTAGTAACGCAGGCAAACGCTGTAACTAATCCAACAAGCTTAAGAAACGTTATACTAAATACTACAATATCACTTGTTAGAAATAATGCTAATGGGGATAGCCGCACTCAAACTTATAACAGAGGCGATGAAGCAGCTTTAGACGTGCTTTGGCATTTGCAGGAGGCTTGTTATATTTTATACCCTACACAAATGCCTGCAACAAAGTCATGCCCTGGGGGCGGAACATATAATGCAACTGAAAATGCCTGTACTTGCGCAAATGGAACTTGGAATGGCTCGTGTTAAGAAAAATATAGTTAAAATAGCAGCTTATACTCTGGTAGAACTTAGTATATCTATGACTATTATTGCAGTAATGTTATCAATAGGTCTTGGAACAATAGGAAAGCAAAATCTTGATGATAAATATGCTTTAACTCTAAAGCGTATAAAGTATGTTGAAAAAGCTATATACGATTTTTACTCTATAAATGGGTATATTCCATGTCCAGCAGTTGCTCCACGTCTTGAAACTGCCGCAAACTTTGGTGTAAGTCAAACTTATGACACTGCTACAAAAGAATGCGTAGGCAGTTTGACCGCAAATACTGGTATGATTCCGGTTAGAACATTAGGTATTCCTGACGAATATGTATATGACGGCTGGAATAGGGTTATGGCTTACAGGATTGCACGTGGATTTGGAAGTAGTGCTGATTTTAACGATACTACCAATTTAGGCGATATAAAAATTGTAGATTTATCAGGTTATGAAGTTACCAATATGGGTGGGGATAGTACGAACAATTTTGGTGCTGCTTATGTTATAGTTGGTTATGGTGGCAATGGCGATACTTATACTTGGGCAAGAAATTCACTTAATATTCCTTCGCCAGCTACTACTACAATTGAATATGAAAACGCTAATCATGCTTTAAATAAAATATATATTCAAAGTATCAGAACATCAAATTTTGATGATGTTGTAGCGTTTAAAACTAAAATGGCATTTCTAGATATAAAAAAAGGGTTAAGTCCTGTTGCTTTTCCTAAACAAACCTGTTCAAATGCTAAAACATTATCTAGCTTAAGTGTAGCGCCAACTACTGCTCTTTTGGATCAAATTAAAGTGTCTGCTCAGTCGCTTTATAAATTGTGTGTAAGTCCGCCGCAACTTTGTGGCTTTAGACCCACTGATTTTAGTACGTTAAGAATTTGGTGGGATGGGAATGATCCCGCGGGAACAGGTACTCAGCCTGCTAATAACTCAGCTGTTGCACTTGTTGTAAATAAGGCGCTTCCTGGTACTCACAATATGGTACAGGGTAGTGGTGTGCTTCAACCGCAATTCCGTAATGATGTGCTGCAAATTCCTAATAGCGGTACGCTTGGTGGTATTCATTTTGATGCAGATAATAAAGTTTTAACGGCAAATATAAGTACTGCAATTAACAACGGACCTTATACTTTATTTTTTGCAGGTAAATTAAGGTATAATAGTAGTGTCTTGACTACAACTGGTTGTGCTACAAACAATACGCTAAATTTATGGTATGGAAATGCGGCCAATACAATTTATAGTAATGCTGGTAACACAAATTTTAAAAATCTTCTTACCTTAGGGCATGGAAGCTATGATAATGCCATATATATTGAGCAATCCGATATAATTGATATTCCGGTAATAATTATGGCAAGGTATTGTACCAATTGCAATACAGCCGCTGATATATTGAAGCACGGATTTAAAATGCTATTTATAAATAAAAATGGTCTTGTTCTTAGTAATGAGGGGTTTTCAAATCTTGCTAATAATGCTCCAACATATAGCGCAAATAGTATGTCATGTGCTGGTAATACCGCCGCTGCTATGGAGCTTAAAAGAGACTCAGCAGTATCAACTAATGGCGGATTTTTAGGTGAGTTTTTGTTATACAGGGAAGCTTTAAGTGATAGTCAGGCGTCTCAGGTTATAGAGTATTTAAGTAACAGATGGTTTACGGGAGCATGCAGATGATTAAGCTCTTTTTTATAATGATTATATTTTTTTCGCCTGGCAGTTTTGCTGGGAAGTTTTGTGCATCGGAATACTTTGCCGACCCTAAAATATCCGTAAACAGAAATGCATATGATTGTGAATGTTATGATGGCAGAGCCAAGGATTTTAGACTTGATAACGGTCAGCCAAAATTGGGAAAATGTTTTGATAATTATAAATATAAATTAGATGTTAGGTTATTTGAAGATGATGCTTCAGTAACAAGACCAAGGCTTTGGCTTGATGCCACAAGGTACAATGGTTTTGAATACTTAATGGCTCCAATTTATACAAGTCAAATTAGCAGTTGGCTTGATCTTTCTCCAACCTCAGGAAGCGGTGTAAATGCTGCTACTGTTGCAACAGGTTCGTTTCCTCAGTTATCTCATACAGATATGTGTAGAGGTTTAATGTGTGGACTTCTAAGGCCATCAGTTTTTTATGTTAATAATGGTGGTACTATTACAAGAGGCGTTGGAACTTTTGGATCTAACTTAAATCTCGATAATATGACTTTATTTATTGTTTACAGAAGCATATTGTTACCTCCTACAATACCTACTGCTATTAATCCTTATACGATATTTACTTTGCGTGATAATACAAATGCCGCTAAATTAATTTTAAAACAAACATCGACAACTTCGCTTAGTCTGGTATTTCCTGATATACTGCTGTCAGATTATTCCAGATGTACAGCAAATGGATCACCTCCACCAGATTATGTAGTCCCTTGTTCTATTAATACTGATTTAACTGGCGACCCGCTTAATTATATTCTTAGTAGTGGTTCTGGTTCGCAGGATAATCTAAAATTTGTTGTTGTTAGAATACAAAATAAAAATGTTGAGTTTTATGTTAATCCTTATCAGCAATCTTATGACACTGATGAATCCCCATCTATGCAGCAAAGACAAAACAAAAATCGTGTGAATTATAGTGGTACTTTAGCTAATATAAATAACTATATTATAGCTGCATCATCTAATCCTGCCGCAAACGTATTTGGTTCAGAGAGCTACACATATTTACATATGCATGAGGTAATACTTTTTGACAGAGCTTTGGCTCATGGAGAGAGAAGAGAGATAGAAATGTACTTAAGAAGAAAATGGGGAATTACCATTAGTATGCCAACGCAATAAAACTAATAAATCAATTATAAAAATTAAGTTTGCTAGTGTAATGTGATTTTAAAGTTATTAAACTAAATGGTTGAAAAAAAATTAATTTGCTTTAATACTTATGATATCAAACTATAAGGTTTTACCTATGAACTCTTTAGATTACATTAATTCAAAAGTTTTAAGAAAAATTTCAGATATATCGGTTACCTTTACTTATAAAGATCATTTCAAAGAAGCTTCTAAAAAAATATGGAATGAAGCTTTTCAAAAACAAACCGTTACAGTAAATTTTCATGATGAGGGTGAAAAATTCGGATTTGTAGGTCTGCAAGCTGCTTTCGAGTTAGCTGTAATAGATTTATATAAAGATGGTATGGCAACCAATATAAAATACTCTATTCACACGCCTTTGCCTCCAACACCATTAATATCTGAATTTTATGAAAAATATGATGATATATTTCAAAAAGGCATTGCCGATGAAAGGATAGATATGTCATACCTACGCAAGATTACTGTCAAAAATATGTTAGACAGCAAAATCAATGTATACTCGCTATATTCTAAGGAATGTACTGATAAAAAAGATAATTTTGAGAATTCTTTGAAAGTTTTTGATAAATATTGTGATACTTACAAAAATTTGAATGCAATGTATACTAATGACCATATGGACAGTCAGTTTTCAGGTGCTACTTGCAGTTTTGATATAGGCAATGAGACTTACATTTTTGATCTTCATGCTTATCAAACAACAGCACGCGATCAGGGGGATTTATGGGAAGTGAGTTTTGGAACTATACATGACGATCATATCATAAATGGTAGATTTGGTAATGTAGTTGAGTCATATCTTAAACAAACTTTTAATTTCCACCATTTAGAAGATATGCATATTTTACCTTACCCATACCCAATATAGTTTTTTAAGTTTAGGTTTGCATGCGTCATTTCCTCGCTAATGTAGTTTTTGCTACATGTCGCTCGTTATTTCTGTGCAAAACTTAACTTAATTCACTATAGAATTTGAGCAGGATTGGCAGCATATTTAATATTTCATTGATTTAGATAGGAAATTTGGTTATTTTATAACTGAATAAATTATACTTTATTGGTAAGTAAATGTCTGAAACATCTCTAGGGCGTAGTAAACCCGAATGGATTAGGGTAAAGGCTCCTATTTCCAGGGAATATAATGCTACACGTGATTTAATCAAAAACCTGAAGCTTAATACAGTTTGTGAAGAAGCGGCTTGCCCTAATATTGGTGAATGCTGGGCGCAAAAACATGCAACTGTTATGATTTTAGGTTCAGTTTGTACCAGAGCCTGCAGGTTTTGCAACGTAGAAACAGGTATGCCTGATAAGCTTGATCCTCATGAGCCAGAAAGATTAGCCGAAGCAGTTGGTAAACTTGGCTTAGAGCATGTGGTTATTACATCCGTGGACAGAGATGACCTACCAGATGGTGGTGCAAAGCATTTTGCTGAATGTATTACCAAAATCAGGCAGTCATCACCAAATACCACGATTGAGGTATTAACCCCTGATTTCCTTAGGAAAGATGGTGCATTAGAGATTGTTGTAGAGGCAAGACCTGACGTATATAACCATAATATCGAAACTGTACCATCTCTTTATCACCGCATAAGACCAGGCGCTAAATACTTCCATTCTCTTAACCTATTATATAAGGTAAAAGAGCTTGATCCTACAATTTTTACTAAGTCTGGGATTATGGTCGGGCTTGGCGAGACAGACGAAGAAATAGTGCAGGTTATGGATGACTTAAGGGCAGCAAATGTTGACTTTATGACTATTGGTCAGTACTTACAGCCAACACCAAAACATGCCGAAGTGACAAGATTTGTAACACCAGAGCAGTTTAATAATTTAGGCAGACTAGCACGTGTTAAAGGCTTTTTAATGGTTGCATCATCACCGCTTACAAGATCATCTTATCATGCAGGAGATGACTTTCAAAAAATGAAGCAAGCCAGACTAGAGCAGCTAGCAAAGGCGGGCTAATGGTTGAAAGGCGTTTTGTAAAGCAGTCAGTACATACAATTGAGCAGCTATATAATTTAGCGTTAGATGTTAAATCATACCCAAAATTTCTGCCATGGTGTACAGCATCCAGAGTTATCGAAGATACAGATACTGAAATGATAGCAGATTTGGTGATATCATTCTCAGGCTTTCGTGAAAAATATAAGTCTAAAATTCTAAAATATCCATTTGATAAGGAAAAAAATATTGCTCAAATTTCTGTTAACCTTGTTGAAGGACCCTTTGAATTCCTTCAAAACGAATGGAAATTTAAGGAACTTGATAACGGCATGACAAGCATTGAATTCTATATAAATTTTAAATTTAGCTCGACTATCCTTGACCGTTTAATCGGCATGGTATTTGAAAAGGCAATGAGCAAAATGATAGAAGCCTTTGAAAAAAGGGCTGATGAGCTTTACTTATAAATTCAAATGTACTGTTAATTGTTTCAAAAATGAGTTTATAAATAAAATATTAAGATGGCGGGGTTTAAATCATGAATAAAGAATTAATCGCATAAATTATTATAAGTTATATATTGGTTATAAAAATACTTTTTAAAACTTTTTTTATAATAATCTAAATTATTCTATTGTAAATATTATTGCTGACTGATTGATAAATGGTAAATTTTATATTTGAGCTCTTAGTTATGGTTTAATAGGTTGTTATAAATAATCTCCTAATAGTTGTAAAAAGTTATATTTTGTAAAGATTCGTGTATAGTCAATTAACTTAACTTAAAAAAATTTAATTGTTTAAATTTTTAAAGATTTACAAAAAGTTTATCAAAATAAGATTTATTAATATCAATTAATACCTTAATAAATATGAAAAAAGCCTTGTTTTCTGCATAAGTTGTTATACAATTAAAATTGTAACGAATTTGCAAACAAGGTTTTTTCATGATATCTCGAGCTTTGGAAATCATTCTTAGTAGATCCACACAATATGCTAAAGAATATAATCATCAAATAGCAATGATAGAGCATTTATTGCTTGCCTTGCTTGAGGATCCTGAAATAGTTTATTTATTTAAGGGCTGTGGAATAAGGGTTGATCAGATTTCCACAAAAGTGAAGCAATACTTAAACAAGCTTAATGTAACTTCCCCAGTGCATTCAAAAAGTATGTCTAGTGTAATTTTCTCTGAGGCATTACAAAGAATTATACATAAAGCAACTATAAGCTCTCAAGCATCGGGCTTAAAAGAAGTATATTCAACAAATGTTTTAGCTGAAATATTTTCTGAGCATGACTCTTTTGCATATAAATGTTTAATTGATAATAATATAACTAAACTTGATATATTAAATTTCATTATGCACGGTGTTACAAAGCAGGATAGTACTCCTAGTAATTATACTCTTTCACTTTCAAATAATGAAAATGGCGGCAGCAATAATAATAATCCTAGGCATGATAAACAAATCGATTCTAATGTTAACAGGGGTGATTCAAAGCCATCTACAAACCCGCTTGACCTATATTGTGTTAATCTAAACAAAATGGCTCAAACAGGCGAGATTGATGTATTAATCGGCAGAGAAAAAGAAATTGAAAGAACAATAGAAATACTATGCAGAAGAAGCAAAAATAACGCTTTATTTGTTGGTGATCCTGGTGTTGGTAAAACAGCTCTTGTTGAAGGACTCGCATACAAGATTTATAAAAAACAAGTGCCTTCAGCACTACAAAAATCTACTATATATTCTTTAGACATGGGTTCATTGCTTGCTGGCACAAGGTACAGGGGTGACTTTGAAGAAAGAATCAAATCTGTTATTAAAGAAATTGAGAAAATTCCTGAAGCTATATTATTTATTGATGAGATTCATACAATTATCGGTGCGGGAGCTACATCAGGTGGCTCACTTGATGCTTCAAACTTACTCAAGCCTGCATTAACTCGTGGCGCTTTCAGATGTATTGGTTCTACAACATTTAAAGAATATACTAACCACTTTGAAAAAGATCATGCTCTGGTTAGAAGATTCCAAAAAGTTATTGTGGATGCTACAAGCACAACTGATACAATAAGAATTTTGAACGGAATAAAGTCGTACTATGAAAAATTCCATAAAGTTTCTTATGAGCCAGGTACAATAGAAGCGGCTGTAATGCTTTCGGACAGATATATAAATCAAAAGCACTTGCCAGATAAAGCAATCGACGTTATCGATGAAGCTGCGGCTCAGGTGAAACTTCAAAATACTAAAAAGAAAAAAAGATTTGTAACGCTCCGTGATATTGAAATGACTGTATCGAAAATATCAAATGTTCCTGCACAGTCACTTACTAGTGATGAGTCACAAAAACTTATGACACTTGAGCCAGATCTTAAGCGTACTATATATGGTCAGGATAAAGCAATTGAAGCATTATGTTCTGCAATTAAGCTTTCAAGAGCAGGCTTAAGAAGCGCAAAAAAACCTATTGGATGTTATTTATTCTCAGGGCCTACAGGGGTTGGTAAAACAGAACTTGCAAAACAACTTGCACACTTTATTGATATGAATTTAATCAGACTCGATATGTCTGAGTATATGGAAAAACACGCTATTTCTAAACTTATTGGTACTCCTCCAGGCTATGTAGGATTTGATCAGGGTGGTATACTTACTGATGCAGTAGATAAAACGCCTTACTCAGTTGTTTTATTTGATGAGATTGAGAAAGCTGATTCTGATATTTACAATATTTTGTTACAAGTAATGGATTACGGTAGACTTACTGATCATAATGGTAAGCATATTAATTTCTGTAATACAGTTATCATTCTAACAACAAACGTAGGGGCTGCAGAGCTTACAAAAACTCCGATAGGATTCAGCAGAGATATGAAGCATAATGATTCTCATGCAGCAATTACAAAAACATTCTCGCCTGAATTCTTAAACAGGCTTGATGCAATAATTCCGTTTGAACCTTTAAGTGCTGATACAATTAGTCACATAGTATTCAAATTTACTGATGCGCTTAAACAACAATTAATTGGCAAAGACGTTAAGCTTACACTTTCGCAAGCTGCAATGGATTATTTAGCGCGTGAAGGATTTGATCAGACAAACGGCGCAAGACCTTTAGAGCGTGTAATTGATAGCGCTATCAAAAAGAACCTTGCTGATGAAATATTGTTTGGCAGGCTAATAAAGGGCGGTGAAGTTGTTGTCGATTGCATTGATAACAAAATCAAGATTGAAATTGTAAATAATGTTACAAAGCTATTTTATGCAGAATAGTATATTTAAAAAAACTTTAGACTATATTAAAAAAAACTGCTACCATTTGCATATAAGCTAGCTTTAAATTAAGGTTGATAACTATGGAAGTAGTACGTCATGTAAGGAATTTTGTTTTTATCGCAACCATTCATATTGGCGTTGTGATTTTTTGTATATATTTGTCGTCGATATTATTTACATTTTTGTTAAGCGGTGTTCATGCTATCACCCTTACCACTCAAGAGCCTATAATTTTATATACATACCTTAAATGGTATTTTGCCAATATTTTTGTTATTGGTACTAAATTTGAGCTTTATGATTATCTAATCCCTAAAATGTTTGGGTGTATATTCGCGCCTTTAGCGGTTTATGGTATTGTTCTTAGGGTGCGCTGGGAGCAAATTAAAGATTGGCGTCCTTATAAGAAAAAAGAATCGATTCACGGTGATGCGCGCTGGGCAACTCAGGAAGACGTTAAAAAAGCAGGACTCAGAGGAAAAGAAGGAATGCTTATGGGTAAGGATGAGAACGGATATTTCGTTGCATCAGGTTACCAACACGCTCTGTTATTTGCGCCAACAGGTTCTGGTAAGGGTGTGGGCTTCGTAATTCCTAATCTATTATTCTGGGAAGAATCTTGCGTTGTTCACGATATTAAACTTGAAAACCACGAAATAACAAGTGGCTGGAGAGGCAAAAGAGGGCAGGAAGTTTATGTTTGGTCGCCAGCTGAGCCAGATGGTATTACGCACTGTTATAACCCAATCGACTGGATTTCAAGCAAGCCTGGTCAGATGGTGGATGACGTACAAAAAATTGCAAATCTAATTCTCCCTGAAAAAGAATTCTGGAACAACGAAGCACGTACATTGTTTGTGGGTGTGGTACTATATTTATTAGCCGTACCTGATAAAGTAAAGTCTTTTGGTCAGGTAGTTCGTGAAATGCGTTCCGATGACGTAATTTATAATTTGGCTGTTGTACTCGATACAATAGGTAAGTATATTCATCCAGTTGCATATATGAACATTGCTGCGTTCTTGCAAAAAGCTGATAAAGAGCGTTCGGGCGTAATTTCTACAATGAACTCAGGGCTTGAGCTTTGGGCAAACCCACTTATTGATGCTGCAACTGCAAAAAGTGACTTTAATATCCAAATGTTTAAGAAGAAGAAAACTACTGTTTATGTTGGTCTTACTCCTGATAACATTAAACGTTTAGAGCCGCTTATGAAGGTATTCTATCAGCAGGCTACAGAATTCTTAAGTCGTAAAATTCCTAAAAAAGAAGAAGAGCCATATGGTGTATTATTCCTTATGGATGAGTTCCCAACACTTGGTAAAATGGAGCAGTTCCTTTCTGGTATTGCGTATTTCCGTGGTTACCACGTACGGTTATTCTTGATTATTCAGGATACACAACAGCTTAAAGGTATTTACGAAGAGCCAGGAATGAACTCATTCCTATCAAACTCTACATTTAGGGTAACATTTTCTGCAAACAATATTGAAACCGCTAAACTAATTTCTGAGCTTTGCGGGAATAAAACTGTTGAACAGCAATCGCAAAATAAACCTAAATTCCTAGACTTCAACCCAGCTTCAAGGTCGCTACACGTTTCTGAAACACAAAGGGCGTTATTACTTCCGCAAGAAGTTATTAACCTGCCGCGTGATGATCAAATCGTTTTAATCGAGTCATTTCCGCCAATCAGATCTAAGAAAATTAAGTACTTTGAAGATAAATTCTTTACAAAAAGACTTCTGCCGCCAACACCAATTCCAACTCAGGAGCCATTTGATGCTTCTAAGTTTATGGTTGGTAAACGCGCTAATATGGAAACAGATGAAGAAGCGGCATCTAAACTCTTAGAAGACGCACCAGACGATGATTCTTTAGACTTTGGTGATCCTGATAATAATTCATTTAAATTTAATTCATCTTCTTTTGATGATGATGACGATGCACCAAGATTACCTTCATCTGGATCGCAAGAAAACGACGAAGATGACGATGATTTTAACTGGGATGATGACGACTTCAAATGGGATGATGACGATATTTTCAAACTAGATGAAGATGATGAGGAAAACCAAGAGTCAACTGATTCTGCAGAAGATGATGAACCAGACGATGATGAGCTTTCAGACGATTATGAACCTGAATCACAAGAGATCAAAGATGCTTTGGAAAGCCTGGATGACATTAACTGGGATGATGACGAAGATGATGAAGATGAAGATGAATCTAAAAAGAATAACCCTAATCCTAAAGACTCTTAATTAAATTATTATAAGTAAGCTACCCAATTTATGTAGCTTACTTATTTCCAAAACAGTTTTATTAAATAACTGATTTATATAACATTATTTCAAATTACTTGTATTTAATTAAATATTCGCTTCCTGAGTATCTATCTATTGACATTTGTTAACTTTTGTGTAATAATACGGAAAATTTTTATAACTAGTTACGTAAAGTCTAATATCAAATGTAACTGAGCAATGTATATTTAGGGATCATATATGAAAGGACATGTATATAATTTTTTATCGCCAATGAAGCAAGTTGGGGCGGTTGCGCTAACATCATTTGTTCTTATGAACTATATGTTTTATGCATTTGCTAGTGTATCTATATTATTTACATTAGTTTTAGCGGCTATTGAAATCGCCTTTACTGGTCTTATGGTATATTATAGCGATGTATTTATTACCAACATGATGCAGGACAAAGTTGATGACCTTAAGAAGCCTGATATTCAGTTAAAAGCTCAAAACCTTGTAAAAGAAGTTGTTCGTGAGGCTAAAGCGAAAAATCCTAAATTTTTAGGCAGAGAAAATGAAAACGATATAAATGTTTTTGTATACAAAGATATGCCACGCAATTTAAATAAATTTAAAAAATCTGATTTCAATGCTTTTGCATGTGGTGTTAGAAAAGGCAAAAAAGCTGTTTATATTTCTCAATCATTATACACATTACTTGAGAATGATCCAAAAGCGTTAAAAGCTGTTATTGCCCACGAGCTTCAGCATATTTCAAAATCGCACGTTTTAATTAATGGCGTTATAGAAATGATGATGGTTCTGGTTCATAAATTATCAGAATTTGCGATTATAAATGAAATACAAAAGTCTAATAATAAAAATAAACATGCAAACAACGACAATAGTAATAAAGATAAAGACAATGAAAAAGTAAGACTTGTAGTATCTTTATTTAGCTATACTTTCTCAATTGTAATGAAGATATTTGGTGTAGCATATATATCAAGACTAATGGAATTTGATGCTGATAATCATGCTGTAAAGCTTGGTTACGGAAAAGATTTAGTTAGAGGTTTATCAAAATTAAATGCTGCTCATCATGATACAAAAATTGAGGGGTTAAATGTAAATGAGGTAGTTGCCTCAAATAGATACGAGACTGTTCTTGATCGCAATATTGCGCAACCTGGATTTGGTAGAAATTTGCTAAATTATTTAGGTGAAATTTTCTCAAGCCATCCAAGTCTAAAAGCAAGGGCGCAAAACGTAGCGTTATCTGAGCAATATAATAATGACCTAAATAGTGATTTAGGAATTATAAGTTCAGCTAGTAAATCTGCGTACTACACATTCTGGTCAGGTTGCGGAATGCAAACTTTCTGGCGCAATGAAAATGTGAAAGTAGCTGAAATTAAACCAGTCAGAATCGTGTAATTCATTAATTTATATAAAAAAAATTTAAAAAAGGTACCTAATATGAAATTTAAAGTTGTTAATTTTCTTTCTCCAATGAAAAGATCTTATTTGCTAGTCTTTAGTGTAATAACTTTGGCATCTGCAATGTTCTATTTTATGTTCTTAGTTGCTCCTATAGCTTCTTTATGTATTGCGGCTATAATACCATCTGCTATCTTCATGAAAGAATTTATTTCCAGAATGTCTGCTAATAACTTTGAAATTAAAGATCTAGGTAATTCTAATAAAGATCATATTGAATTTTCAAAAATAGTTGATGAAGTTATAGATGAATCAAAAGCACAAAACCCGAACTTTCTAAAAAATAAAAAGGTAAAAGTACATTTAGTTGATGATTCTAAAGGTAACGACATAGGCGATTTAATTTTAAATAGTGTATTATCTTATAATGTTTTTGCATTTGATGGTTTCTTCAAAACAAAAACTATTATTTCATCATTATCAGCTTATAATGTTTTAAAAAAGGATCCAAATGCATTAAAAGCAGTAGTTGCACATGAGTTAAAACATCTAAATGCTAATCATGTTAAGATCATGAGTGTATTTAATGCATTTACTTTAGCTATATTTTGTCTTGTAACATATGCAGCATTCAGAAATGTAAACTTTTTGGTAAGACCGCTTAATATTACCTTTAAATATAGGAAACTTGCAATTGTAACTGCATATTTTACTAAAAGCTTTCTTGATAGTGGCTTATCAAGAATGATCGAGCATGATGCTGATCAACATCCTGTAGAATTAGGTTATGCTAAAGAGATTTCCAGAGGAGTAGGTAAACTAACATTATTAATGACAGAAGCTGCTAAGGGTAAAGTAATAAAAAATGATAATGAAGATGAGGTTTTAAAAAATTGTAAGCAACAAATCTCAGAAGACCTAGTAAATAATAGTAAGCTAACAAGACCACTAAGCGCATTTATGGACTTATTTGCTACGCACCCAAGTAATAGAGCCAGAGCTTTACACAATGCATATCACGAAGAGCAAGTGAATCTAAACAAAACAGACGTTTCATTTGCATCTTCTATAACTCAGTCTGTGGCACATACGGCGTGGAGTACTATTGATAGCAATTTATGGACATCAAAATTGGGCGCAGAAGAATTTTTTAAAAGCGATCCTCAGGTAAATGTTATTTAATTTAAAAAATACCTTATGCAGCAATGTGTAAGGTATTTTTTTATATAATTTATGTATAAATTACTTTTGTTTCAATCAATTCAACTGTATGTTGTTTGTGGTTTTAACATAAAGTATATTAATTATATATGATTTATAACATAACACTTAATTGGTTGAATATAAAAAAAGCTTTAGGGATGGCTCTGTGTAGACCTGATCAATTTTTTAAAAAGCTTTTTGGATACTTATCATTCCAATGGTACAAGTTGTTAACAAAATTTTTGACAAAAGTTCAGCAATCTTCATCATTTTATTTTCAAGCTGTGCCAGATGGTAGGCTAACTTTCCAGGATGATTATTATTTTTCTATTAAAGCTGACAAAATTTATAGTAATTTTCTAATTACTTCAGTAGGCAATGCCGGAAGCTTGTGGCTAGCGCAGTCTCTGCATATGCATCCTGAAATATTATGTACTATGGGAATAAATAATCCTCTTATATCATTGAAATATTATTATAATAATAATGAGCAAAAAAATATTATAGATGCATTGCTAAAAAATGAAGTTAAAAACTTTGGATTCGAGACTCCTAATGATGATAATGAATTTTCTGATTTATCTATTATCAAAAATTATTTAATTACACAAAATATTGAAAAAGATGAAATTAGAAAACATATTAAGAAACTTGCTAATACCAGGAATATTGCAGATTTATGTATTTGGATTTTTGATGAACTTAATGACCTGAGATTAATTAAACCAGCAAAATTTATTGGTAATATTCATGGTGTTACTATGACATCATTACACAAAAACTTTTCAAAAATAAATAATAGTCAGGAAATTAAATTTGCAGATCTTGCGAGAAACCCTATTACAAGAAGAGAGTCAACGATAAATCAATACGTGAGGCATTATAATTATAATATCAAATTACAATCAGATATAAATAATATCTTTAGTTCACATAAGGACATTATAAAATACTATGAAAAACACTTTAACGCTGATTTTACTTTAATTAGAAATAAATGTAGTTTTTATTTAGATATGGTTTTAAGGTCAACATTAAATACAGCAAACGAATATAGAAATTATTATATTCCTGTAATTCACTTTGAAAAAATGCGCTCAGATCCTGATTACTTTGCTAGCATTATATCATACATTAGTGATTTCCAGCTACAATGTGACGATGAATATTTAGCGAAAGTATTTAGTGACAAAAACCTTAATGAAGGAAGAATTAATGGTCAGACTAAGTCGCATTTATCACCTCAGGAAGTATTTTATTCATGGCCTGAATGGGAAAGACATATGTTTGTAGATGAAGCTAAAAAACATGATATTTTAAAAGCATATTTAAAAATCGGCTATGATATTTCATTTATACTCAATGTAACTTAAATTATATAGTTAAGGTATTTAAATTATGGTACAGAAATGACGAGCGATATGTAGAAAAATCTACATAAGCGAGGAAATGACGCATACCAGAATTATAAAGAGTTAACTATAGAAATTTACTTTCTGAACATATTGACTACATCGTTGTAATGAGATGACTTTAGCATTACAACGATTTTGTCATAAGCCATTATTATATCTTTGTGATCGGGTATTAATACCTCACCATTTCTATAAATTGCCCCAATCTCCAGGTAATCAATTTTATCGATATCAAATACATTCTGACCAATAATTTTACTATCTTCCATTACTTCAATTTCAATAATCTCTGATTTGATTTCTAACTCTTCATGAAGTGCTGAAACTTTTTCTAAGCTAAAGTTTTTGATAATGTTGTTTATGGTAATAGCTCTTGGGTTTACTATGTGATCAATACCTAAATTTATAGCAAGGTCAGCATATGTATCAATCTCGTTAATAAGCGCAATTACGTTTGGAACGCCGCGCTGCTTTGCAAGTAATGCGGCTAGTATGTTTACTTTATCATCGTTAGTAACACTAAGCAAAACATCCGCGTTATCAATCTCAACTTCGTTTAAAATACTGCGGTCGATTGCACTACCATTTATTACAACAGTTTTTTCTAAATGCGATGCAAGATCATGCGCTCTTTTTTCTGATAGTTCAATCACCTGCAAATTTCTTTTAATAGGGGAATCTTCTACCATTTTAGCAATGGTATATCCAATATTACCGCCACCAATAATAACAATGTTTTCAATATTATTATCAATTCCTGATAAATAACAAACATCTTCGGCGTAGCTTGCAACTACTGCAATGAAAAGCTTATCACCAAGCTCTACATTTTTAATATTTTCGCCAAATATATATTGCGTTCCTCGCTGAATGCCAAGAATTTTATAGTGGTCTGTTACTATATAGTCGTTAATATCGACCGACATAATTCTTGCGCCTTCACCGATATTGAAGCTTATAACTTTTAGTAAGTTGTCACAAAATGATATAATTTTTTCAACGCCAGTAATCCTGATATGATCGAAAAAAGCTTTGGCTACTTCTGCTTCAGGGGAAATAATATGATCAACAAAAATACCGCCTGGTGCAAAAAGTTCACTATATTTAGGATCAAGATAGCTTTGGCTTCTAACTCTGGCTATTTTTAAAGGTGTTGAAAATAATGAATATGCTTCATGGCACGTTAGCATATTAATTTCATCGGAAACTGTAACTGCAACGATTGCATCAGCTTTGCTCATGCCAGCTTGTTCAAGTACATCAGGATGGCAGCTATGACCAACAATTGCTCTAATGTCGTGATAAATATTAAGGTTGTTTACAACTTCAGGGTTGGTATCAATTACGCTAACTTCATGACCGTTTTCAGACAGGTAATTAGCAATACTGCTGCCAACTAATCCTGCTCCGCAAACGACTACTCTCATTAATTTACCCTATGCGTATGAGCTTTAAATGCATCATCATTTGCTAATGCTGTATCATTAGCTGGCGTAGTGTTTTCAGTATCAGTACCATCAGAAATGATATTCAACGATTTTAACTTGCGATGAAGCGCAGATCTTTCCATACCAATAAAGTTTGAAGTTCTTGAAATATTGCCATTAAATCGCATTACCTGAGCTGCAAGGTATTGTTTTTCAAATATTTCACGTGCTTCTCTAAGTGGCAGCGACATAAGACTAACGTTTGAGTCAGGCTTAACAATAGCGGCCTTACTTGATATTAGATTACTAGGTAAATCATTTGCGTTAATTTCGGTGTTATGCTCACCCGGAACCATTATTAATAGCCACTCTAATACGTTTCTAAGTTGTCTTATATTTCCAGGCCACTCAAATAACTGCATTACTGCCACAGCGTCTTCTGAAAGTTTCTTGCGATGAAGTCCTGAATTTTCAACTAAATGATTCATAAAATACTCGCAAAGAAGAGGTATATCTTCTTTTCTTTCAGCCAAAGATGGAACATGTATAGGCATTACGTTAAGTCTATAGTATAAATCTTCTCTGAATTTCCCTTGTTTTACAAGCTCTTCAATGTTTTTGCTGGTAGATGCGATAACTCTAACGTCATTGCCAGGTTGCTGAAGATGGCGTAAAAACAGGTTTTGAATATCATGCGACATTTCGGTAACTTCATCGATATAAAGCGTGCCTTTGTCAGCCTGAGCAAATATACTGGTTTTATTATTACTAATTTCCTGCTGGAATGTCTCTGATGCAATATTTACAGGTCTAAATACTATAAAAGGTGCTTTTGCACGTTTAGATTTTTGATGAATCATCTCAGCTACTAATTTTTTACCTGTTCCAGAAGAACCAGATATCAATACTCTGCTAGATGTTTGAGCAACTTTATTAATAACCGATTTAAGTTGTAAAATCGCAGAGCTTTTCCCGATAAGCTCCTGAACTCCAAGCTTTTTTCTTAGCTCTAAGTTCTCCTTTTTTAAATGGTAATTCTCAATAGCACGTTTTAAAATGGTGACAAGTTTATCTTCTGCAAATGGCTTTTGGATAAAGTCATATGCGCCCATTTTTATAGATTGTACAGCAAGTTCAATAGTTGCATGACCGCTAATCATTACTACAGGTATATCCTGATTAAGGCTGGTAATAGATTCTAGCACGCCAAGACCGTCAATTTCACTTCCTTCAAGCCAAATATCAAGTATTACAGCTTCAATACCCTCATTTTCTTTAAAGAGTTTAACGGCTTCCATACCATGGCTTGCGGTAATAACCTCAAAGTTTTCTTCCTGTAATATATCGGAAATTAACTCCCTAATATCTTTTTCGTCGTCTACAACTAATATTTTACTCACATTAACCTACAACATTCAAATTTTTAGATATAGCAATAGAAACAGTAGCACCTTGCTCATTATCGGAATTATCACTCATATTGTCTAGAGATTTATTATTTAGAAAATTAATAAAACCCATATGATCTTCGATAATTTTCCTAACTATAGCAAGACCAAGACCAGTACCACCTTGTTTAGTGGTGAAGTACGGCTCAGATAGTTTTTGAATGGTTTCTTCATCAAAACCAATACCATTGTCTTTAATATCTATATACATAAATTTATCATCATTTTTTATATATATCAGGATGTTAGGAGTTTTAACTCCACTCGTTAAAATTGATTCTATAGAATTCTTTATAATATTCAAGAGTACTCTATGAATTTGTTTAGGATCACAGCTAATTTGTGTATCATTTTCGTTTAAATACGCTACTTTTATGTAATTTTGATATTCAGCAAACGTATATTTCACATCGTTTATAACCTTTTTAATATCAATATTTGTAAAGGTAGGGGATGGGAGTCTTGCAAAATCAACAAACTCATTAACCATCGAATTGATATTTTCAACATTTGAAATAATAGTATTTACATATTTTTCAACGTTTTCTGACTCACTAATTTCAAGCTTTATAAGTTTTTTTCTTATTCTTTCCGCAGCCAGCATAATAGGAGTTAGAGGGTTTTTCATTTCATGGGCTATACGCCTTGCAACATCTGACCATGCCGCAGATCTTTGAGCAGACATAAGCTTAGTAATATCATCAAAGCTTATAATATATTTAATTTGTGACTCAGTAGATTCATCATGAATAATATTTATACTTAAAGTTTTATTTGTTTTGTTTGCAGTTACTTCTATTTGAAAATTCTGAAATGCCTGATTCTGAGTATTAGGAATCTGAATTAATTCACCAAATTCCATAAGTAAATCTGATACATTATGATTTATGCATGCCTCTTGATTAGTTTCTAAAATTTCTAAAGCTCTTTGATTGATCAATTTTATGGTTGCATTACTATCAAGGGCAATAACACCTGCACTTACGCCTTCTAAAACTTTTTCATTAAACCTTATTTTATCAGCTAATATATCATTGGTTAGAATCAAATCGAAATGCTGTTTTTCAATTTTTTCAATCATTTGATCAAGTGTATAAGCAAGAATCCCTATCTCGTCATTTACTTCTTCTACGCCCGATCTAACCTTTAAGTTACCATCCTGAACCTTTTGAGCAAGTTCTACCAATGTAGTGATAGGTGAGGTGAGTGATGAGGCAAACCCAATACCGTAATAAGTTGTAAATAATAACATCAAAATAGCAACTGTAGAATATACTAGAATAATCTGATACTGAAACTTAATCATATTAGTCATTAGCATTTGGTATTCGTTTGAAGCACCACTTACTCTTTCTATATAATTCAGCACTTTATTATCAACATATCTTGATGCGACAATATAACCGTCCAGAAAATTTTGCAGCTTAATAATAGACTTTACAGAGTCTTTAGAGTTTGTCTCAATTACTGCAATGCTGCCGCTATCGGCATTTTGCACAGATTGGTGTGGTATTTTTGACCAGTCTGTAGAAGTTGCCAGGTCAGTTGCTGTAACCAGCTTACCATACTGGAATATTACAATCTCGGAAAGTGAGCGTATATCGCGCTGCAAATTAATATAATCACTTAATAACTCACGGTTTCCTGAAAAAAGGTAAAACTGTTTATCAATATCATTGGCTAAAAAAAGCAAATCAGTTCTAATATTTTCTTTATGTTCGTCTAAATAAGCATTTGCGACATTTACAGATTCAGCAATCGCTGTACTAACTTTTTCATGAAACCACGTATTTATTCCATAATGTAAAAATATACCTGAGAAAATTGATATAATCAGGGTAGGCGTGATTGCTATTAAGGTAAATGACTTAATAATTCTTTTCCTGAGAAAGCTTATTTTTCCTTTAATGGCGTAATTTCGTGATATTTTCAGAATTACAATACAAAGAAGTATGTTCCATACGATAGTAAATATAGAAATAGTATATAGCAGGCGTTTTTGGTTGCCATAACCATTTAGCATCTTGTGACTTAGGAAAAAATAACCGATAACCAGAAATATCGATATTAAAGCAAATACCGTTACAATAATAAGGTTTCTATTTGAAAATTTTTTGTGTAGTAAGCTAGTCACATATTTAATAAATTAGGTTGATAAAAAAAGGGGCTTATACAGCCCCCTATTAGTAAATTATGCGTCAGCATGTTCTGCAATGCTTACATCTGTGTCGATAAATAAGCTTGCATTTGAAGATTGCTGGCGAATAATGTTTTCAATCTTGGTTGCAATTTCAGGATTGTCCCTTAAGAATTGCTTAGCGTTTTCCTTGCCCTGACCAATTTTATTGCCTTCATAAGCATACCATGAACCTGATTTTTCAATAATGTCAGCTTTAACGCCAAGATCAATAATTTCACCAAGTTTTGAAATACCTTCACCATACATAATGTCAAAATCAACAGTTTTGAATGGAGGGGCAACTTTGTTTTTAACAATTTTAACTCTTGTTTGGCTTCCTGTTACGTCTTCTTTATCTTTAATGCTGCCAACTCTACGAATATCCATACGAACTGAAGCATAGAACTTAAGAGCATTACCACCGGTTGTTGTTTCAGGGTTACCAAACATAACGCCGATTTTCATACGAATTTGGTTAATGAAAATAATAGTACAGTTAGTTTTAGAAATTGAACCTGTAAGTTTTCTAAGAGCCTGACTCATAAGTCTTGCTTGTAAGCCCATATGAGAATCACCCATTTCACCTTCGATTTCTGCTTTTGGAACTAATGCTGCCACACTGTCTATTACGATAAGATCAATCGCACCAGATCTTACAAGTGTGTCTGCAATTTCTAAAGCTTGCTCACCTGTATCAGGTTGTGATATTACTAATTCATCAATATTTACACCAAGTTTTTTGGCATAAATTGGGTCAAGAGCATGCTCAGCATCGATAAATGCACAGTTACCACCAGCTTTTTGCGCTTCAGCAATAGCATGAAGTGTTAAAGTTGTTTTACCAGAGCTTTCAGGGCCAAAAATCTCAATGATTCTTCCTTTTGGAATGCCGCCGATACCTAGGGCAATGTCAAGGCTCAGTGATCCCGTTGAAATTGCTTCAACTTCAATAGTATCTTTCTGACCTAATTTCATTATAGAGCCTTTACCAAATGCTTTTTCAATTTGACCAAGTGCTGCTTCTAATGCTTTATTTTTATCCATAATCTTACCTATTTTGTAAATAAAAAATCCTTCCGTGTTGTCCTATTTCTAGCACAGTAAAATATATAATTCAAAGGATATAATAGCTAATATTATATAATAATAAAATTTTGATAAATATATTAGCTTTGTTTCATTAATACTTCTTTCACTTTTTCTGCCAGTTGTTTAAGGTTAAATGGTTTAGGTAAAAAGTGGAACTTGCGGTTTTCAGTGCCATAAGTTTCTAAAAACACATCTTCACCATATCCTGAAATAAATATAACTTTAAGATGCTTAAACTGTTTAGTAACTTCCTGAATAATTTTAGGACCATGGCTACCTGGCATCATTACATCGCTAATAATAAGATCGATTGAATCGCCTTCGCGCTCTAAAATTTCTTTTGCCTGATCACCGTTTGATGCTCCTAAAACCTGATATCCTTTCATTTCCAATGCCTGAACAGCAAAGTGTCTTACAGCGTCTTCATCCTCAATAATTAGGATTTTAGAATCACCTGTAAGATCACGGCTAATAGGCTCTGCAAGTTCAACTGGTTTGGTTATTTCATTTTTGGAAGGTATATAACGTTTTAAATATATAGCAAATTCAGTTCCTTCATTAATTACACTTTTTACGTATAAATAGCCACCTGACTGCCTGATAATACCATAAACAGTGGCCAAACCTAAGCCAGTTCCGTAGCCGACTTCCTTTGTTGAAAAGAATGGTTCAAATATCTTCTGAATATTTTCTAATGGAATACCGCATCCATTATCAGCAAAAGATATTTTTACATATTCGCCTTCTGGTATAGTTTCATCAGGTGTAGGCGGAATATAGTCGCTTCCGATAGTATTATTATCGTCTATAACTATATTTTCTGTTTTAATAACAAATATACCCTTGTCTCCGTTTATAGCATCACGAGAATTTACAGCAAAGTTTATCATTACCTGTTCAAACTGACCTTTATCAATCTTAGTTAGCCACAGATTTCTGCCATGGTAAATTTCAAGTATAATATTATCACCAACCAAGCGAGATATTAAACTGGTTATCTCATCTATACATTCTGTAACGTCTACAACTTCCAGGCTTAAAGTTTGTTTGCGTGAAAAAGCCAAAAGCTGTTTTACCAAATTTGCAGCTCTTGCTGAGTTTTGTTTAATCTGCATAATTTCGGGAAATGATCTGTCATTAGGTCCATGACGTAACAATAATAAATCACAAAAACCAAGTGTTGCAGTAATTAAGTTATTGAAGTCATGCGCAACTCCTCCTGCAAGCTGTCCCACTGCCTGTAGCCTTTGGGAGTGCATCATATTTGGATCAAGGCTAATGCCTTGTTGCTTACTAAAATAAATAATAAAAATATTGCTCAGCTTACTTACGTTTAAATTTTTTATAAATCCAGGCTTATGAATTTGGATTGTATAAGCTTGATTTTGATATGTATAATCAAGGAATTTAATTTCATCGGATTCTAATTTTTCAAAGCATGATAAAATCTTTTTTTGTATCTCTGCTTGTAACAATTCTTTTAAAGGCAAATTATTAAAATGCTCAGAAAATTTCTTATTAGATTTGATAACATTTAGATCTTCATCTGTAACGATGCAGGCATCTTTTGTTCCGCTTGTGATGTATTCAATAACATTATTAAAATCAATTGTTTTTGGGCAAAGTACTAAATATTCCTCATCTTGCTCGATATTACCAAAACAATTTAGTATAACAAAGTCTTGTTTAATAATGCTCATATCCCTAACAGTGGTTCCAACAGTAAGTCTATGAGAGTGATTTGAAAAATCTTTAATATTAGGGCTTACTGAAACTACTTTATTAAATTCATCAAGTATAATAAGTGGTATTTTGAAGTTCTTAGAAAAATCAGTAAACGATATAATATTAGACTCATATATTAATATAACATAGTAGTAAGAATTTTGATGTTTAATATATTTAAAGTCATAATAATAGTTTTTATTTTTTTTATTCCAAAGGTAGCAAGACAGGTGTGACTTCATCTTGAAATGCTTAATAAGCTTATTTTTAGAAAATTCTTCTAATTCTAAATATTCTGCAATTTCGCTAAATTCTGTGACCGCAATATTCATAAGAGGTGATTTGTATTTTGTATGCCTGTAAGTAACATTACCATTTGCATTTAAGATAATTGTCTCAAGAGCATCACGGTTATTTGCGACTAAATCAATTATACTTTCAGAAAAATTCTTTTGTGATGACAGCATCATTATGAGTGCCGAAGAGCATAAAAAAACAAATATAAAGCCAAATATTATAATCTCACGATTATAGCCTTTAGGGTTAGTCTCGCAAATATACAAAACCATAAAACACATTATAAGGCATGCGATAAAATTCATAAGCAAGTGTGCGTCGCTTACAAATTTTACAAATCTAGAAAGGCGAGAGTACATCTAAAATCTGGGTTCCAATTCTTGGTTGTTGTACGTTGCTTATGTTGCCGCGGCCACCATAAGAGATTCTTGCCTCTGCAATTTGATCGGAAGTAATCGAATTGTCAAGTCCGATATCTTCAGGTCTTGCTATACCTTCGATAAATACTTCACGTACTTCATTGTTAACCCTAACTTCCTGTGTGCCTCTTACCACTAGATTTCCGTTAGGAAGTATTTGTGTAACTGTTGCAGCAATTTGCATGCTAATGTTTTCTTTGCGGGCTATTTTGCCTTCGCCTGTATGATTAGCATTTCCGCTGAGATTAATTAACCTTGTTGGATCTAAAGTAGCTTTAGGTAAAAAGTTCTTTAATTTTGTATCAAAGCCCAAAAGGTTTGGTGCTGCCATGTTTTCACCTGTGCCACGTTTCTGTTCGGTTTTATTATTCATATCAGCTTTATCCTGAATATTAATAACAATCTTTACTATGTCGCCAACTCTGCGTGATCTTTCATCGCGGAAAAATGTACGATTGCCAGGTTGCCATAAAGAATTATGATTTTTAGGGGCAAATTCTGATTGAGCATTAGTTTGATCATTATTTGGAAAATCAACAGGTCTGTAACCGTTTTGATTTGTTGGGAACTCAACAGAGTTTAAAGGCGGTCTGTCGCCTATATAGCTTAACTTATCTATAGTGCTTGGGCAGGCACTTAATAAAGTAGGTATAATCATTAAAATGATTTTAGTATAATAAGACATAACATTATCGCTTTAAAGCTTTAGTAAATTATGGCAGTTTTTTCACCTGATACTTTTGCAGTGAAAATATTACCACTTCTTGTATTCTTGAGTTTGATCATATCATTCATTGATCCATTTTCAAGAGCTAAAGCTGTAACTTTTATAGAAATGTTTCCTTTTTCGTAAACAACATTTACAGATTCATTTTTATGTATTAATAGCGGTACATATACATCGCGTATATTTAATGGTTTATCAGCATTGGTACTTGTTCTAAGTGCCTTGCCTACCAGTTCTTCTTTTGTTTTAATCAGGTTATTATTCACCTTCTGCGATGGATAGCTAATAAAATAAATATCTGATTCTCTAACAACAGTGCCTGCGGATAATTGCGTTTGAAGTGCTGGTACTAAATAATTAAATGCGAATTTTCCCTGATATAACGCATTTTTATTATCTATCTTAAGTCCTACTCTAAAGGTATAGCCAAAATCATCTACATTAATGCTTGTGATGCAAATTTCATCTTTTATAAAGAAGTCATTATTTGACGTAAGTCTAACATCAATAGCTGATTTATGTTTTTGTTCAATTTCGCTTTTAATCAGGTCGTCCAATTCTTCCTGGCTTTGCACTGACATATCGCAAGAAGATGCAAGGCTGTATGTTGGATAAATACTAATTGAAAATAATATACATAAGAAAAAATATGGTTTGGAAATCATTGTAATAATCTAAATTTAATTTTTAATATCTTAGGAAATTTTTTAAATAAAGTCTAATAAAAAACCACCCTAAAAAATAGAGTGGTTTTTTTACATTAATTAATCATATTAGCTTGAGCGAATCTGATTAACAGTTTGCATCATCTGGCTTGCTGCTTGTATGAATGTTGAGCAGAATTCGTAAGCTCTCTGCGCCCTGATTAAACCTGTAATTTGGCTAACTAAGTTAATATTAGAATATTCCAGCCACTTTTGCTTTAGAGTACCAAAACCAACATCACCCGGGAATCCTTCTAAAGGTTCGCCAGAAGATTGAGATTGCTTAAGTAAGTTATCCCCGATAGCTTCTAAGCCTTTTTCATTTATGAATCTGTACAAGCTAAACTGACCTACTAATTGGGGATCGGGCTGATCAGTAAATTTTACAAAAACTTGTCCTTGTTCATTAATGTCAACGGCAATAGCGTCTTGGGGAATAATAAGACCTGGGGAAACAAGATAACCTGCCGATGTTACAATTTCACCATTTTGGTTAACGTTAAAAGCACCCGCTCTGGTGTAAGCAAAATCACCATTTGGCATTTCAACGCGGAAATATCCTTTGCCTCTGATTGCAACGTCTGTGTCGTTTTGGGTTTCCTGTAAATCACCTTGTGTAGTAATTCTGTATACGTTACCTGCGTTTACACCATGACCAATCTGAATACCTGTAGGTATGGTTGTTCCAACGTCTGAGGATATAAGACCCACGCGTTTTACGTTATCATACATAAGATCCTGGAACTCAATCCTTTGTTCTTTATATCCAATGGTCTGGCTGTTCGCAATATTATTTGAGAGAACTTCAATATTCTTTGCGTAAGCTTGCATTCCACTGGCTGCGATATCTAAGTTAATCATGAATTTCCTCCTAACTTACTTTTCCAAAAATTCTGAATGCGGTTTTTTCCATTTCATCTAACGAATTTATTATTGTTGTACCTGTTGAAACATTTCTTTGTGCATCAATTAGTGTGGTTAGTTCTACGATAGGCTCTACATTTGATAATTCTAAAACACCTTGGTAAACCTGAAAATTCGCTGCATTTGGAAGTGGATCGACAAGCGCTTCTAATAATCCATTTCCACGAGGTTGCATAAATTGCTCATTTTCAAACTGAGCTATACCAATATTTCCTATAACTTCAGGACCTGCGGTAATTGTGCCATCTTCACGAACTACGATATCTTGATCAATATCATTAATTACAATTGCTTCGCCGCCATTGTTTAAAACCTGATAGCCTTGTGGAGTAACCAGTTGACCTTGTGCATTTAATGTAAAATTACCGCCTCTTGTATAGCGTTCGCCCTGTGGTGTATTAACCCTAAAGTATACACCCTGACCAACTAAAGCCACATCAAATTTATTGCCTGTGGATTTATAATCGCCAGGGTTTACATTACGTACAGTAGATACATCACGTGAGTAATTGATAACATCTTTATGAGTTGCATTATGAAGTACCTTTTCAAAAATCATTGATTGTCTTTGAAAGCCTGGTGTATTTGCGTTTGCAATATTATTTGATAATGTTTCTACTTCCTTGAACATAGAGTTTTGACGTCCAAGTAAAACATAAGTTGTATTGTCAAAAGATATAGCAGCCATATTCATACCAAAAATTTGTATTCTGGTATTCATACATGCAAGGGGTGTGCCAAATTAAAAAAATTATTTTAGCAGCTTTTGTAACTGCTTAATTGCCATTGCTCTGTGACCAATTTGTTCTTTTATATCTAATCCTAATTCCGCAAAAGTTTTGTTATATCCATCAGGTATAAATACAGGGTCGAATCCAAATCCATGTAAGCCCCTTGCAGGGAAGGTAAGTGTGCCACTATCTTCTCCGCTAGCAATAACGGTATTTTGCCCGTCATAAAAACAGAGTGTGCAAACAAACTTTGTTTTATAGGGTTTGGGGAGGCTTGATAACATTTCTTCAAGTCTTAAAAATGATGCTTCATAGCTACCATTTTCTTCCATAAAGTCTTTGGTTTTTACGCCAGGGAAGCCTTTTAACGCTTCAATCAACATTCCCGAATCATCTGCAACTACGGGTATGTTAAATATATTATAGTAATAGCGCGCCTTAAGTTCCGCATTTTCAGCAAAAGTAATTCCATCTTCAACAGGCTCTGGGATATCTTTATGAGTTAAAGTTTCAATAATAAAATTTTCTGAGAACGCCCGTGAAAGCTCAGCTATCTTACCTTTATTTTGGGTGGCGAGTAATATTTTTTGCATAATATAAATCAATAATAATTATAATGGATAACATATGTATATTAAATTTATAAAAAATCAAACCTATACCGTAATTAGTTTAATAATTTCAGTTGTAAAAAAGCCATTTTTGCTACAATCTATAAAAAATAGTTTTGTAGCAAAGTGGTTGGAAAGTGGTAAATATAATTACAAAATATAAGTCTGAGAATTTTAACGATAGGAAGGGTGATTTTATTATCGATACTATTGTTATTCATTATACGGTTACCGATTTTGCTACCAGTCTTAAGTTGCTTACTCAAAGCAAATACGGGGTTAGTAGCCATTTTTTAGTGAACACTAATGGCGATGTATATAACCTTGTCGATACCGAAAAGCGTGCATGGCATGCTGGCAAAAGTTACTGGCGTGGTAATACCGACGTAAACAGTAATTCTATAGGTATAGAAATTGTAAATGATGGTTATAGCGAGTTTACTGATGATCAAATATCTTCTGTTTTAGAACTTTGTCAGATGTTAAAGGAAAAGTATCAAGCCATAGAAGACCGCAATATAATAGGTCACAGTGATGTAGCAATAGGAAGAAAAATTGACCCAGGTAAGTATTTTCCGTGGCAGTATTTTGCTGAAAATGGGGTAGGGGTTTGGGCAAATATAGACAAGGATCAGAGTGAACCTCTATATTATATAGGTGATAAAGATGATAAAATTCTGGAAATTAAAGAAAAACTATCTGATTATGGATATCAGATTACTAACTTTGATGATACGTATGACCTAGAGCTTAAAAAGGTTCTATATGCGTTTCAGCTTCACTTTGATCCTGAAAATGCCACAGGAAACATTGACAATAACACTATTGCCATTATAGATAGTATTTATTATTTATAATAGTAGGTTTAGGATGTTTGAGAGTCTAAGTGATAAATTATCTTCAGTTTTCAATAAATTAAAGCGTAAAGGTTTAATTACCGAAGATGATCTTAATCAGGCTGCAAGGGAAATCCGTATTGCGCTTCTTGAGGCGGATGTTGCCCTTCCGGTAGTAAAGTCTATTATCGACCAGCTTAAAGAGCGCGCCATTGGTGAAAAAGTAATAAGCAATGTATCGCCTGTTCAGATGATCATTAAAATCATGAATGATCTGATTTTAGAGGCATTAGGCGCAGAGTCTTATGACCTAAAATATAGTGGCATTCCGTCTTCATTCTTATTTGTAGGGCTTCAGGGTGCGGGTAAAACCACATCTGCTGCAAAGCTTGCATTTTTCCTTAAGTCTAAGCAAAACAAAAAGATTTTACTAGCATCTTCAGACATTTATAGACCGGCAGCGCGCGAGCAGCTTAAAAAGCTAGCGGATCAGCATCAGTTAGATTCACTTAGTATTATTTCTGATGAAAAGCCGCTTGATATTGCTAAAAGAGCTTTAAAAGAAGCAGAGCATAAAGGGTATGATATACTTATATTTGATACAGCGGGAAGACTTCATACAGATGAAGAATTAATTCAGGAAGTTATTGATATTAAAGGAATATTGCGCCCAAGCGAAACAATTTTAGTTGCTGACAGCATGACAGGTCAGGATGCTGTAAATATTGCTAAAGAATTTTCTGATAAAGTTGGTCTGACAAGTGTTATTCTTACAAGAATAGATGGTGACGCAAGAGGTGGGGCGGCATTAAGCATAAGAAAAATTACTGAAGTTCCTATAAAATTCTTAGCAACTGGTGAGAAAATTAACGAGTTTGAGGTTTTTCACCCAGACAGACTAGCATCCCGTATTTTAGGAATGGGCGATATCGTATCTTTTGTTGAGAAAGCAGCAAGTCAGCTTGATCATGCTGAGGCTGAGAAAGTTGCTAAAAGGGTGATGAAGGGTAATTTTGACCTTAACGACCTTGCAAGCCAAATTAAACAAATGAAGCGTATGGGCGGTCTTGGATCTATTATGAGTTTTATGCCAGGCATGAAGCAAATTAAAGACAAAATAGGCGAAATGAACGTAAATGAAAAAGTTTTTGACTGGCAGCTAGCGATTATCAATTCTATGACAGAAGAGGAGCGGAGTAACCCAAACCTCATGAACGGCTCACGAAGAAAACGTATTGCAATTGGAGCGGGAAGAAACGTTCAGGAAGTTAACCGCCTGCTTAATCAATATGAGCAAATGCGTAAGGTTATGAAGCAATTTGGTAAGATGGATCCTAAATCGCTAATGAAATCAGGAATTGGTAAACTTTTTTCTTGAAACTTTACATAAAAAAGGGTAATATCCCCTCAAAATTTTAATTAAGGTATAATCATGGGTAAAGCTAAAACAGCAAGTAAGAACGATCCAAGTAATCGTGAAAAGGCAAAAGAAGTATTCTATAACGGTAAAAAAGTAAAACCTGTTAAATTCATCAGTGAAACATCAAACTTTATTGCTGCTGAATATGAAGACGGTTCAATGGTTAATGACTCTAATGGTGATCCGTTACCATGGTCAAGCGTAGTTGCATAATTATAGTATTTGGATTTTGATTAGTTTAGGCGTCGCTTCCAAACTCATGTACTAGTTTTGTACACTTCGTTTGTCGCTCCTTTAATCAAATCAAACTACAAAACTATAATACAGTAAACAAAATATTAGTAATTATTGTATTATTTCCTAGTATATAGCTAAATCTAATATGTTATTTAATTTAGTTATACAAAAAAGCGCCTTAATTTTTTATGGCGCTTTTTTTTATTATTAAATTAACTTTTAATTTGTTGTCAGATGTTTTTGCAAAAAAAATGCATTTTTATTCAAATAAATGCTTGCAAAATATAAAATATAGGTTATAAAAATCACATGTAGACGCGGGTATAGCTCAGGGGTAGAGCGCAACCTTGCCAAGGTTGATGTCGAGAGTTCGAATCTCTTTACCCGCTCCACTTTTTAAATGACTACATAGGTAGACTTATGTCTCTACTCCCTTTAGTTCTCTTCGTTGCAATGTTACTTACATTAATAGCTTTAATAGCAGGAATAGTGCTTATGGCTAGAGGTGGTAAAATCAATCAGAAATATAGTAATAAACTTATGACAATGCGTGTAGTTTTGCAAGGTCTTGCAATTGCTATTGTTGCTATAATATTTTTAGTTGCTAAAAAATCTCAGTAATCTTTTATTTAACAAGATAAGTCATTCTCATTGCAAATGGTGCAAAACATCATGTGGCAGGCTATTGTTTTAATCTTGATAAATATTTCTATACGGTCATTGCTGCAGAGGTTCAAAGTTTCGGTGACGTCATTAAGAAAGGTATGAAAATACCTTGAAGCAATCTATAATTTTTTAAAGCCAATCTTATTATAAAAAAATTTGTAATTTTTATTAAATCATTTAATATGTTGATAAATAACAATTTGTTTATCATTTTCATATGCGATTACTTCCTTTTTTGATAGTTTTAATACTATGTGCATCACTTTTAAAATTTATATCAGTTACAAATTTTGATAATGTATTTGATAAAATGGAGTCTTTAATTCAGGCTTTAGAAGCAAGCAACATGGCGCATGCTAATGAAGGTGGTGGCGAAAAGAAATCAGAGCATGATACATCTAATTCATCTAAAGGAAAAGATAAAGACTATAAACCAAAGAAAAAGCCAATTACTGACCCTTCCAGATATAAAGTCAGTGATACTGCACCTGAAGACTCGTTAGCTCTTGACCCTAATAATAAATGTACAGCTGCTGACTATGAAATGTTTTCAAGGTTAAAACAGCGTAGAAAAGACCTTGAGGAAAGGGAAAAAACAATTACTGATAAAGAAAATATCATTATAGTATCAGAGCGTAGGATGAATGAAAAAGTAGCTGAGATTAAAAAGCTTCGTGAGGATATTAGAAGCATGCTCAATACTTATAAAACAGAGCAACAGGAAAAAATAGATAGTTTAGTTAAAATTTACTCAAATATGAAGCCAAAAGAAGCAGCCAGAATTTTTGAAGAGCTAGACATGAGTACTTTGCTTACTGTTATAGCAAGAATGAAGGAAGCAAAATCAGCCCCGATTCTTGCTGAAATGAATCCAATTAAAGCTCGTGATATTACAATTGAGCTTGCAAATCAAAAAAAGTTTTCCGAAGATATCTGCGGATGTAAAATGCAGGATCAATAATCATGATTAAACACAAAAAAGCTATTATTACAATTGGGATATTATTAAAAATACTTTTTCTATCATTTTTCTTTATTCCTTATAAACACTATCCTAAAACTATTATTATTCCCAAAGGTACAAGCAGCTCTGAGATTATTAATATTCTTCATGAAAATAATGTTGTCAGATCAAAAATCCATTCATATGCAATGTTTTATTTATACAGAATATTAGGTAAAAGTTTAAAATCTGGCGAATACGAATTTTCAGGAAAAGAATCAACAATATCCGCTTTTAGGAAAATTAAAGACGGAAAAGTTGTGCTGCATTTTCTTACAATACCTGAAGGTCTTACTAACTATGAGATTTATCAAATTATAAGTAATGAACCAAAGTTAACAGGCGCTATAAAGGCAAGCTACAAAGAAGGCGAGTTATTACCCGAAACATATGATTTTGTTTATGGTGAGACTAAAGAAGAATTTATCAGAAGAATGAATAAAAATCATAACAAGTTAATTGCTAAATTATGGGAAGCAAAAAGCCCTGATTTAAATATAAAAAGCCCGCAAGAATTAGTAACTCTTGCGTCTATCGTTGAAAAAGAGGCAAAAGAGCATTATGAGAGGTATAAAGTAGCAAGCGTATACAATAACAGGCTGAAAGTTGGCATGCCCCTTCAGGCGGATCCTACTGTAATATACGCCATAACAGAAGGCAAAACCAATATGGGCAGGCTACTTACTTCCAAAGACCTTAAAATAACCTCTCCTTATAATACATACACTGTAAAAGGTCTTCCTCCTACTCCTATATGTAACCCAGGCGAAGCATCCTTGCTTGCTGCTGCAAATCCTGCGAAAACGCCTTACTTCTACTTTGTAAGTAACAATAACGGTGGTCATAATTTTGCAACAAACCTTGCAGATCATATTAAAAATGTAAGGGTTTATCGTAAAGGTCTGAAATAACTGAATAATCTTTACTTAATGTAAATAAAATTGAATTAATTAACTATTTATGCTATAATATCCTAAATTTTGAATTAGGTATAATTATGTCAGAAGAAAATACTAAAGAAATTAAAAAAGGTCCAAATTGGTGTGGTACTAAAGATCCAAGATTTGAAAACACTCAATGTGACAAGCCACAAGGTACTCATTGTGAGAAAGGTGAATTTTGGTGTCAGATTAATTTAGAAGACTATAAAATGCCTGAAGAGCTTGCAGATTACAATTACTAAAGTTTTGGTGATCCAATTTTAAATGCTTTAAATGACCTTATAATATCTGAATAGAAATCACTATTAGGTGCTTCTATTTTACTGCGGAAACCTGTAGAATTTTGTAAGGTCATTTGATTGTTATTTTCTTTAATTTTATCTATAGCCAGTGATAAGTAATTTTTAGAAATTTTGTTTTCATTAATAAGTTCGCTTAACACATCGATGATATTCATCCAAAATAACTGGTTGGGGTCATTATCCTGAGATTTTGCTCCTGAAGATAAATCTTCCATAAAGTCTTTCAAATCAAACAAAGAATATTCAGTGGTGCTTTTACTATAAATATCTTTATTTCTCAAAATATTTTTTGCTTCTATTAATCCCTGTTCTTCCCAGTAAATTGATGCAGCAATTAATAAAACGGGGTCAATAGTATCTAAAATTGTACTTATAGCTATATTATATAAATAAGGATCCTGAAATAATGCCTTGATATAAACTTGATCATTTATATACGGAAAATAGCTAAAATAAACTTTGTAAACTTCATTACCAAAGTTACGTAAATTTTTGCCATATTCAGGAAGTGTTATATGTTCATTTTCTTCTAACGATTTAAGTATTTTAAAAAAACACTTAAGGTCTGAGTCTAAAATACCTAAACACTCTATAGTGGGTTCAAATATCATGCTTTTTTCCCATAGGTCGTAGTAGCTTTTTAAGGCCGTTCTCTCTACCATATAGTCTAAAAGATCAAGGCACCATTTGCCAAAAGTACTCCCTAAATCTTCGCGATCGAGGAAATATTCTAACGCTGGAATCACTTCATTTTTACCTTTTGCAGCATGAAAAAAAATTGCAAACATATCAGAAGAATAGTAAAATTTAGTTTCAGACTCAGACTCAGACTCAGACTCAGACTCAGACTCAGATTTAGACTCGTAAAAATTATTTAAAGCATATTGAACATCATATAATTCATTGTACCTTAATTCTCGCATATTTTGATATTTAACTTCATCTAAATACTTGTTTGCATAATCTAATAATGATTTGATTTCAGTTAAAATTTCTTCAGTAGTAGATTGTGATTGCTCAACAATTTCTAAAGAAAATTTTTGTATTTGCTCTTTTCCCATAGTTTTAACTATATAAATTTGTATGAATTTGTTCTAATATATGTGTTTCAATATCTTTTGGTTCATACAAATCATACTCAATCCTGGAAATATTTCCAGACATATACTCTTCAAGTTCTTCATACATATTAAGTACCCAGTCTTTGATAGGGTCATATGGTATTCTCTTGCCATCACGCAAAATAGTTGTAGCCTGCGTAATAGGGTTTAGGTAAAGCTGATCGCCAACTTCAATATCGCCAACTAAGTCATCCATAGGTCTTTTAATATAATGGGGATTAGCAATAAAATCTTTTACTAAATACCTACTATTGTTTGTCTCTATTTCATATGCACCATAAATATTATGAATATCTATATGTTCAAATGATATTTCTCTTTCATATATGCCCGTTAAGATATTATAATTTGCCATAAAAACAGCATGCTCGCCGCTTTTTGGGCGTATATCTAATACATATGCTTTTTTATTATTGTGATAAGTATACGGATTATTTACAGCAAAGCTGATTGCAACTTCCAAGTCCCATGAGGTAGAAGTTGTGGCATTGTAATCACCTGTAATATTTCCTGTATACGGGCTCATAACATGGTAGTCCAAATAGCTTCCATATCCTTTAGGTGGTCTGTGGTTTTGTTCAAATAAAATATTAATATCAAAGTTGGACGGTAAATCAAGGCCGCGCCAGACATTTTCATATCCGCAAAATTCTATTTCTTTAATGTCATTAAATATTCTGATTTCGCTAGCAATCTCGGAATGAAGTTCTGATTTAACAAGATCTTCGATTCTTGCCATAATTTGCTCTGAGTTTTCGGTAGTTTCAATAAATTTCCCAAAGTTTTTAAGTAAAGACTGTTTGTATTTTTCAGACACGCCCATTTCCGATAGTATAGATTTCATCAAATCTTTATCGTTATTAATCACTGCATTGTTTAATGCATCAAAATTTTCTTCAAGCATGTCTTTAGCTATATATTTTTCAAGCCTGTTGTGAAGTATCAGGCTCCTAATTTCCTGAGAAATTTTAGTAATGTTATCACCACCTTCATAAAGCCCATCTTCAAATAGATTTTTAAGTAAATCTTTTATGTCCTTTTGATCAGCATCACTGAGTTTATACTTGCTGCTAATTTTAACTATTTCTTTTTCTAAAGCGGTGTTTGCAGCACTCCTTATAAGTGTTTCTATATAAAGCTTATTGTTAACACTTTCCAGATCCGGGCTTGCTAAACTTTCTTTGCCATAAGACAAATACATAGTGCCACATTCAAAATTGCTAGAGTCATTATAATAGTCGTAACTATTGCCGATTTTATAATATTTTTTACCATCATCTACATATATCTTAAGCTCAGGTGGCAAATCAATTTTACATTTATAGTGCAGAAGATTGATTATAGCTTGATAAATCATAGGAGTTGAAGCTTTTTCAGTTTTAAATTTAGCCTTTGAATTTGCGTCTATTTTTTCAATAGAATCAATAACTATTTTGTCAAAAAGGTTAGGTTTATCAATAGCTTCTATGTTATTAGATACTGTTTCCATGGTAAATTATCTGTTTGAATTATGATGAGATAAACTGCCGTATTTTTAACATTTTGTAAATATATATTATTTTTTTAAGTATTTGCGCGTGGTGTTAATAAATTTCCTTCATTTTTAACAATACATGCTCGCCATTTTTTCTTATTATCTTTCATATAGTTATAAAATATAGGCTTTTCATCATTTTTGATTAAATTCTTGTTATAATCATTGGTGGTTTGGTCGTGACCTTTGCCTATAACATCTTTTAGACAAAGCTTAAAAGATCTGAAATTTAAATGGTCAGAATGCACTTCTATAGCAACCCCAGATAATATTTTACTGAGTGCATAAAAGCAGAGACCAAGTAATATTCTTGAGCTATAATGAAGGTTAGCCTTAAAACCACAAATAATACCAATTGCAGTTATCACTCCTGTGAAAGCGTTTCTGAAATTATAAGATTTATTGTATGTATAGGCTGCATAATCCTTCTTTTTAAAGTTAAAGTTTTTGCTTATATAACTTATAATATCTGAGGGATATGCATTTTCTTTTAAATTAAAAGTAATATTGGTTCTATCCTTTTTCAGGCTTATACTATGACTATTAAGATCAGGCGAAATTTCTAAGATTTTACTTAAAATCTCATTTTTATGAACTTTAAAACTGCCTGATTTAGCTGATATTACTATTTTTCTGGAATTCAGGTCATAATCGGCTACTTTAATATTAAAGCAATTATTGCTAAATTCTTTTTCAAAGTTTAAACATTCTGCTAAAAAACGAACTTTTTGAAAGTGAACATTCTCTTTAATTTTTATACTGCCATCTGATGCTGATGAAATAGCTGTAAGTGGTTCATTTGAAAGTGACTTGTTTAATATAATCGGTTCTTTAGTTTTTTTAAAGCCAGCATAAACTTTTATGGAGGTATTATTCTCAATTTCTGCTAAGAAAGAATCTTTAGTTTGGTTAAGCAGGTGACCCAGTAAATATTGGGAGTTAAACCGTTCGGGGTTATTTAAAATGCTAATAAAAATATTAGGATGCTGGGTGCATGCAGCTGCCATAACATTTGCACAAATAGTATTATGGTGGACTTCCCATTCCTGATTATAATACTTTAATTCATTTTCATAATGAGTAATAATATTTTTAAGTTCACCAATACCTTTGGTAAAAATGCTTTTTATTAATGCTTGTTTATATGTCTTTGGTATTTGGCTATTAATAACTTTAAAGTACTGGTAGGCATGTTCGGCTGAACGAAAATTAATAAACTTATCTTCTTCATATGAGTACATGTAGATTGGGCTGTTTTTTAATAACTCAATACACCTGTTCTCATTTTCTAGAGTATTATAATCAAGTAATAAGAATTTTGCATGCAGCATAATAACCCTCTGATTTTATTAGAAAAGCTGAGGGACTATATTTTAAAAAATGGTAATAGTCAATGAAGAATTAATGTTTTGTTAGGAATTGAGTTGATTTGATATCATCATTAAAAAGTGACTCATCATATTAATTTTCTTATCATATTCACTATCAATAATCTTTTGCATAAGCTCACGTGAGAAATCTTTTTGACTAAGATTTGGATGAGCTTCGATTATTTTCATAATGATTCTTAGCAAAATGTTGACAGCCTCAAAGCAACCTTTAGGCATATCTGCTTTTTTATAAAGTGCCGCAAGACTAGTAGCACCTTCATTAAATACCATGTTTTCAGCAAATTGCTCAGGAATTTTTGCAAGCTTTCCAAGTGCTAAGGCAAAAAACATGACGTCACCTTTGCAAAGAGCACGAAGAATAATAGAATGACTAAGCTTTCCGTTACCATACAGATGGTCGATAAGCTCTTTTGCATGAGCTTTGTTAGCAGTAATAGAGAAATTTTTAGAAATCACTTCTTCCTGTGAGGAATTTGTAATATCAATAGCTAGATCAGATGGTAATTTATACTCGTTAATAAGCTTGCGCTTCATTTCATCTGAAACTACAGAAACAAGCTTTTCAATAGTTACAGGAGATAGACCGCCACGATCAACTAAAGCCGACATAATTTCGCCAGACTCCTGATATTGCTTAATAATTTTATTAAAGCTTTTATCATTAATTTTAGCGGTTTTATTATGAATTAATGAGCTTGTAACTTCTTCAATGCCTCTGTCAACAATCTTTTCGCTAATAATTTCAGGCAGGTTTTGTCTTTTAGAAACTGCTACTAAGCGGGATAATTTTTTGGTACTTTCTACTATATGAATGATATCTTCTTCAAAAAGTACGGTCGAAAACTCAATAATAGGTAGGGTAACTTCATCATCTATGTCATTTGCCAGGTTTAATGATACGTTTCTGGATAGGTCAGCATAACCTTTAAGGTTTTTGGCAACAATTTTTCTGATTTCTTTATCGGCATCTTTTACAATAATATCAAGAATATCTAGCGCAATCTTCTTTTCAGTATCATTAAATGCGTTACAATCAAGATAATTGGTAATCTTTTCAGTAATTTGCTGCTTAACCTTAGGAGAAGCATTAGATTTAAGCTGTTCTAGATCTGCAATCAATGACATGATATAATCCTTTAATTTTCAGTACCTTAATTTATTACATTGACATAGCCATTTATATCGTATAATTGAAAAAATACTACATACTATAACTTATAGTTTAATATTAAAAAATTAATATTCAATTAAAATCTTCAATCTTAAGGGTTTGATCTGTATGGTAAAGATATATAATGATGCTAAATCAGCATTACAAGATGTTCTAAAGGATGATTTAACAATCATGGCGGGTGGTTTTGGGCTATGCGGAATTCCTGAAAATTGTATCAATTTTATAAGAGAATCAGGGGTTAAAGGGCTTACCGTGATAAGTAATAACTGCGGGGTTGACGATTTTGGTCTTGGTATTTTACTTCAGACACGCCAAATTAAGAAAATGATCTCATCTTACGTTGGGGAAAATAAAATTTTTGAAAAGCAGTTTTTATCAGGCGAGCTAGAGGTTGAGCTGAATCCGCAAGGTACGCTTGCCGAAAGAATCAGGGCAGGTGGGGCAGGTATTCCAGCTTTTTATACCAAAACTGGCGTAGGTACTATGGTTGCAGATGGCAAAGAAGTACGTTCTTTTAACGGTGAAGATTATGTAATGGAAACCGGTCTTAGGGCAGATATAGCAATAATTAAAGCCTGGAAAGCTGATAAAGCAGGTAACGTTATTTATAAAAAGACGGCTAGAAATTTTAACCCTGTTATGGCTACTGCTGCAAAAGTTACGGTAATTGAGGTAGAGGAAATTGTTGAAAATGGTCAGTTAAATGCCGATCAAATTCATACTCCTTCGGTTTTTGTACATAGACTTTTTGTCGGCAAAAATTACGAAAAGCGCATTGAAAAAAGAACAGTAAGACAGTAAGGAGAGCTAATTATGCCTTGGACACCTGAAAAAATGAGCGAAATTACCGCAAATTTAGAGATGAGAGATGGTATTTATATGAACCTTGGTATTGGTATGCCAACAAATGTGTCAAATTTTATCCCAAACGGTATGCATGTAACCCTGCAAAGTGAAAACGGTATGCTTGGTATGGGACCATTTCCCCTTGATTCTGGAGTTGATCCCGACCTTATTAATGCGGGTAAGCAGACTATTACAGAACTTCCTTATTCCAGTTATTTTAGCAGTGCTGATTCATTTGCTATGATTAGAGGTGGTCACATTGACCTTAGCATATTAGGTGCGCTTCAGGTATCAGATTCTGGTGATCTTGCTAACTGGACTATTCCTGGCAAAATGCTGAAAGGAATGGGTGGAGCAATGGACTTAGTTGCTGGCGTTAAGCGCGTTGTAGTTATGATGGAGCATGTTGCAAAAGACGGCTCACCTAAGATACTTAAAAAATGTGAGTTCCCACTTACAGGTAAGCAGGTAGTTGACCGCGTGGTTACTGACCTTGGCGTCTTTGATATTTATAAAAAAGAAGCAAATAAACCAATGCATATGATAGCTATATGTAATGGCGTAAGCGTAGATGAAATCAAGTCAAAAACAGCGGTAGAGTTTACTGTGGCAAGCGATTTGAAGGCGATTTGACAAATAAAAACTAATTGTCTGTAAAGTTTATAAGGTTAAAAATGGGTGAGCGGGGGGAAGTTCAAAAACAGTCCAGTGAACTGTTTTTGAACTTAGCACCCATTTTTAAGTGAATAAACGCTTTGGCGTTTTTCGCTGGTAATCAATGAAATATCATGATGTAATATTTCTTTATTTTACAAGAGGATATAAATGCAAAGAGAAATAGTAGAGCTATCAGAAATAAGGGTAGTAGGTTTAAGTGCCAGAACCAGTAATCTTAACGAGATCAGCATAGAGACCGCTAAAATTCCAAAAGTAGCAGAAGAATACTTATTCGATAGCGTTGCCGAAAAGCTAAGTCACCGCTTAAATCCTGGCGTTACCATTAGTTTATATGCGGACTATGAAAGTAATCATACGGGCGAATATACGTATATTATAGGTGAAAAAGTAGACAGTTTTGAAGATCAGGATGGGCATTATATAACTCATACCATTCCAGCCCAAAAATATATGAAGTTTACGGTAGGTCCTGACCTAATGCCAAAAGTTATAATAGATGCCTGGAAAGCAATATGGAATATGACAGATGAAGAACTGGGCGGAAAACGCAATTATCTTGCCGATTTTGAAGTATACGACGAAAGAAGTCATAACCCAGAGTCAGTAGTAATGGATATATATATTGGAATTAAGTAAATAATTTATGTATTTATTAGCAATAGCATGGCATTAAAAAGGTTATTAGGATAATTTCAGGATATTATCCTAAAATTATCCTAATATTATATATAATTTTACAATTATTGTTTTAATCTTTAATATTTTTTGCTGCAAATAAAATCTCAGTAATTTGTCTGGTAATGTCATTTACATTATCTGGAGAATGCCCAACAAATACTGTGTTGCTTTTAGAATGAGCACCAACCTCTTTTAGCATATCAAAATATTGAATGGTAAGAATCATTTTCATGATATTATCGCCACTTAAATGTGGGTAATTTTTTTGAATTTCTTCAACTGACTGACCAAGCCCTTCGATGATAGCTTTTCGCTGACCTGATATACCTTTACCCTGAAGAATATTTGCCTCGGTTTCTGCTTCAGCTTGCTTTACAATCATGATTTTTTCAGCCTCAGCTTTTTCTTGCGCTGCGATCCTCAGGCGCTGTGCTGTATTGATCTCATTCATAGCATTTTTTACATTTTCATTTGGCTGAATATCAGTAACTAATGCCTTAATTAAATTATAACCTAATGCTGCCATAGTTTCGTAAAGCTCTTGCTTGACGTTACTTGCAATTTCATCTTTCTTGGAAAAAACATCATCAAGATCTATGTTAGGAATTTTTGCCCTAACAACGTCAAAAACAAATGCCTCAATTTGCGCCGATGGATTTGTAAGTTTATAGTAAGCCTCATATATTCTTCCCTGAATAACTTCAAATTGTACTGATACAATAATCTTGATAAAAACGTTATCTTTAGTTTTAGTTTCGACCTGAACATTAAGCTGCTGAATTCTTAGGCTTAAATAGCTTTCTACGGTTTCAATTAAAGGGATTTTAAACCTTAAGCCAGGATATGCTACTCGCGCAAATTTACCAAATCTGGCAACAATGGCGACTGTTTGTTGTTTAACTATAAACAGACCACCCAAAACAATACCTAAAACTATAAGAGCAAAAGTCATGCTTGCATAGGGTAACTGAAAGTCCATATATCCTCCATTAAAAGAACTGAATTATACTCTAGCACTTATTAAAATTTAAGGCAACGTTGGTACTCAATTACCTATATTATAATATGCTATACAAACCACTCGACATTTTGCCAGCTTCCTAAGTTTTGTTTTTTTGCTCTAATTCTGCTTTTTACATTACCTACATGAATTTCAAGTTTGTGTCCATCTGGATCTAAGAAGTATAATGATTCACCAGGTGACGTATTATTTTTGAAAATTTGTGCATGCTTTGTAATCTTTTCGCTTAGTTTCTCAAAGTCTTCTTGAGCTACCGTAAAAGCATAATGTGTGTAACAACTGTTTGGTACTCTATTTTCATCTACATTTAAGCAAAACCATATATCTCCAACCATAAAATATGCGCCTTGATCCCATTTTACTAAAGGCTTAAGACCTAATATATCTTTATAGAATGCAAAAGACCTTGCAATATCGGTTACCGCTAAAGTTATATGGTTTATACCTTTTATCATATTATTATTTTCTAAGTTTATAATCATAAGAATGGCTATAATGCTGACCGCCACTTGCTACAATTCTGTTGGTCGCGGATAGACCTACCATAGTAGAGCTATGAACGATTTCCTGTGCAACATGAGTTGCTTCATAAGCTGTTCTGCTAGGGTTTTTTAAAGTTCTAGCTTTCCATGCTGATGGGTCATTTTCTCTTTGGATTCTGTTAATTTCGGTAGCTGTAAGACCAGGTGAAACTGTAAATATTTCAATTCCATTTTTCGCATATTGTAATGCAAAGTTATTCGTAAATGTCAGCAATGTAGATTTACTAGCTTCATAGAGAGAAACATTTTCTGTATATATTTGTGAGCAAATTGATCCTACATTTACTATGCGATGGAAATATTTTTTGTGATTAGTATTATTATGATTTAAAGCAGATTTTATATGAGCCTGCATTAAGTAAATAGGAACCCATGTATTGATATTCAGTTGTTGATCAACCAGGTCTTTGGTTATTTTTAAAGGATCAGACAAAACTACAATTCCAGCATTATTAACAAGAATATTTATATGACCAAGAGCTTTAGTTACTTGATCATATAGTTCGAATGCTGCTTTTTGATCAAGTTTTGCAAAATCTGATTGTATTGCAATAGCTTTTACACCTAATTCATTTGCAATTTTGACCACCTGATCTGCAGCTTCCTTGTTTTTATTGTATGTGAATGCGACCTTTGCCCCTTGTTTGGCATATTGGATTACAGTCTCTCTACCAATACCAGTACTTCCGCCTGTAACAAAAACGTTCAGGTCTTGTAGTATAGAATATTCTTTTTGATGTGAGTGAGATATTGTTTGAAGCGTATTTGATGATAATGAAGATTGATTGGTAGCGCAGCTAGATAAAACTGTTCCAATAATTAATGGTAATATAATAGATTTCATAATGTACCTTTTTAGTTAAATTAAATCCCTTTCTAATACAAATTCTTTAATGTTCAAGGCATTTGTATTTTCTAATTCAATACGAAATCCATTTTTTTGCCAAAAGTTTAAAGCATTTTGATTATTTTCTTGAACTATACATCTGAGTCTAAAATAATTTTCTGCTATTGCACACTCGTTAAGTAATTTTACTATAGTGGACCCAATATTTTTGCCTCTCATTTCAGGATTAACTAATAAGTACCCAATGGTTATTGTGTCTTTTTCGGGATATTCAAGAATTAAGTCAATGAAAGATGTGATATTTTCATTTTCAAAAGTAGCAATACAAATTTTATCTTCTAATTTTTTATTCGTAGGTAAAGCCTCTAAAATATTTTCTGCACATCCTTTAATTCCCTCGCATTTGATAAAAAAGTCATCAAATTTATCAATAAATTTCTGCAATAACTCAGACATATATGGATTAATAATTTTAGCTATAAAACCACTATTATTTAAAACTTTTAAAAATTTATCTCTCATTTTCTGCCTTTATTTTCGCAAATGATTTAAAACCTTCCCATATTAGCCCGCCATACGGTTCTAATAAGTTTGTTACTAATATTTCTAGTTTATTGGTATCTCCTTTATTAAAGACAAGTTGGAAACTTTCATAAAATTCAGTAGCTAATAAGGGATTTTCATTCTCTAAATACTTAGCTATATATTTACCACTTGATGTCCATTTATTTTGGGATGAAAAGTAAAAATCAGCAAGGACATTATAAAGTTTTATACAAGATGCCATTTGTTCATGATTGCTATACGGCGACATAATATCATCTAAAATATCTGTAATAAAATATCTTAGTTTATCTAGTTCATCTTTTGTAAGTGGTTTTGGACCTTTTGTATAATATTCATTAGCTAATGCTTTAATTGAATATGATAATTTTGTTCCCTTAGGTATTTCAACGGCATCTTTTATAAGTGAAATTAATCCAGGAGAGCGGGTTGTATCACGGTTTTCATTAAAGAAATATTCAATAGATTTTATATTATGAACAAAAGTCTCGATTCTAATACCTTCATAAATATAAGATTCTCTAAATGCATTAGTAAGGTTTTTATATACTATAACTAAATCTAGGTCAGATTTGTCAGTTCCCATACCTTTTGATAATGAGCCTCCCCAAAAAATCACTTCTGCGTCATTATATTTTTCATCATATAGATTTTGAATAATTTTTGGATAATCCATTTATATCTCCTTTCTCATAAAGTGGCAGTCGTAGTTTTTAATCCATTTGGGAATAGTGCCTATGCATTTGAAGCCTAACTTTTCATAAAAAGGCTTTGCCTGAAATTCAAAAGTATCCAGCTGAATATATTTGCAGCTTTTTTGCTTTGCATATTCCTCTAAAACAGTCATTAGCTGAGTACCAACTTTGTGTTTTCTATGTTTTTCATCCACCCATAGCATATCAACTTTGGCGTAGTCAGCCATTATGCTACCATAAATTCCACCTATAATTTCATCTTCATTAAGCGTTGCATATATAAGAAAATTTCTAAAACTATACTTTCCAAAGTAATTTTCATTATAAGTTTTAATGCCATTTTTTATGGTTTTTAGAACTTCTTCGTCGATAACTTCGTCTATTTCTATTACTAATGACATTTCCTAAATTCCCTTAATATTTGACTTTTGGACTAAACTAAGCTAAACTAAGTAGTAGTCAAATTTTAATATGTATTATTATGTATATAACAAATATTCATGAAGCTAAAACTCATTTATCAAAACTTATTGAAAAAGTTTATAATCAAGAAGAAGAAGTTGTGATATGTAAGGCAGGTAAGCCTATGGTAAAAATTACAAAATACACAACTGCACTTAAGCCAAGGGTTCCAGGTTTATGTAAGGGTGAAATTAAGATCTCCAAAGATTTTGATGACTTACCACAGAGTTTTATGAAAAATTTTAGGTAGTACTTATGCATTACCTAATAGATACGCATATTTTTTTGTGGTGGATTGATAATAATAAAAAGCTTTCAGAAAAGATTAAAAGTGTGATAGCCAACCCGAGCAATATTATTTTTGTTAGCAGCGTAACTACATGGGAAATCACTATAAAAAAATCTTTAGGGAAACTTGAAGTACCTGATAATATAATTGAAATTATTGAAGAATGTGGATTTGAAACTCTATCAATTTCCCCGATCCATACATTAGGTATTGAAAATTTACCAGATATACATGATGATCCTTTTGATAGACTGCTGATTTCTCAAGCTATTTGCGAAGATTTAATATTAATAACAAATGACCAATATATAAAGCAATATGACCTTAAATTACTCAGTTAAATTAAAAACTTTAGTTTTTTTTATATCACTATTTTACTCATTTACCGCCAACGCTATAGTATTAGAAGCTTTAGAGAAAGATGGGAAACTTTCAGAAGTTTTTGAAAATCACAAAATCTGTTTTTATCCTGGATCATTTGACCCTCTGCATAATGGTCATGTAGAAGTTGCAAATTACGTTTTAGATCAAAATTGGTGTGATTATACTTTGGTTTATCCATCATGGGGTGGGGATAATTATAAAAAAAGGCAGGATATAAATATAAGACTCGATATGCTTTTTTCGGTGTTTGAGAGCCACCCTAAAATATTGGTAACTCGTTTAAATCCGATTAGCTTACAAAAAACTTTGACTGCATCTGGCGGTGATAAGGTTATATCTAAGTTTCCGGGTACTGAATATATTGGCGTAATCGGTTCAGACGTAGCGCTTGCTTTGGATGATAATATAGACGCGCTTTCAAAATTTATGTCAGGCACAAAAATCCCAAAACGATACGAAGATGCAACAATTGGCGGGCTTATGGCGCTTCCAGCTAAGACTTTTATAGTTAGTATTAGAGAAGGGGATAATATAGACGCTGTAGGTGAAGAACTAGGCGATAGGAAAATTATACAAAGTTTTAAGACTACAAATTTTGCAGATTTATCTTCATCTCAGGTAAAAAAGATTATATTTGAAAATGGAGATGTCTCAAACCTTGTACCAGCTAAAGTTTTGGAGATTATAAACAGTAAGTGGTTATATAGGTAAAAATAATCAAATTTTAAATTATATAAATTATGACCAGGGGGCGAGCTTTTGAAAAAAACGAGGGGAATAATTTATATCTTCATTTTATGCCCCATTTTTATATCGAAAAAAAATGACTTCCCGGGGGTGGTCAGTCATTTTTTAAAATTACTATTTTATTCGTCATAATACCCTTCAGGTAATGGTGGGTATTCTTTACCAATGTAAAGTTTTCCATCAATTAAATCTTCCCACTTTTTAGGCATTTTATTAAAGAAAGTCTCAAATTTAAGTGGCTGTGGCCAATTGCGAATATTTTCAAATGTAAAGCCTGTATATGTATGTAAATCATGATAGCCGCAAAATTTATCAATTTTTATATTCATTACAATTAACCGTGAATCTTGTTTTCCTAAAGGTAACATCAAATTTATCAGATTATTAACCTGATCTTGACCTAAATATGTATAGCTATAAAGATTATTAATATCTAAGACAGAAATGGCAACATTGTGTTGCTTTAGTATATCAATAATCCCAATAACATGGGAATTATTAATTAAATCAATTTGTAGTTCATAAATATCATCGTTTGATGCTAGAGAATGCAATTTATTATATAGCCTATCATCAAAAAGATAATTGCCGCTTTTGTAAGTTAGGATATCCTGAAAAGTAAAGCCATCATATAAATGACCATTTAGATTACATCGAGGAATATAACCTCCTGTATTAAGTATTTCTTGGGCATAATAAGAATTATTTCTGTCGAAATTCCTTATATTGTCATTCCACCACTTAAAATCGCTTTCTGTGAGTGATTTGCTAATTTTCTGCCATTCTTCAAAATTTGCATCCCATCTAAGTTTTTTATAACTTTCCTTATTTGGAGCTTTTAATAGTTTTCTATTTATTTTTGCAAATCTAATAATTTCTGGGCTTTTATCAATTATTATAAGCGAGTCTATATTTTTAGCCATAGACGCTCCACGGAAACTTCTTTCCCCTCCCACAGAAATAAAAGCACCCGTTGGCGCGTGATCCAAAATTGGCTGAAGTTTACCTATTTGCATTTCAGTAGATAAAGGAAATACTTTAAAATCAGCAGCATGGCTTAAGGATGATATCAAAATCTGTATGGCAATTAGAATATATTTAAGCATATTTAATTCTCAAAATTCATTGTTAATCAGTATATTGTAGTATTTTGTTTTTATTAGCAACCTAATAGTATGTAGATTTTTAATGGAAAAAGTGGTATAATATTAATATGTTAACTAATTTAATTTATAATTATGACTGCATTTCTTTCAATTATTGAAAATGCTTATAATAACTATGGAAAGCTTTATATAGATTCTTCGGGTAATCTGGCAGTTGAGCAGGTAAGTAAATGGTGGCCTGTAAGCTATTCTTCTAGTGAGAAAGAAGCTATTAATAAGTTTATGCATGATCATATTAATGACCTTAATAACGAAGGCATAGAGTATTTTCAAACTGGTAAATCGCTTAGTAAAGCTCAGGAATATCTAGATTATTATACTTCAAAAGGGGTGTTATCTGAAAAAATAGATGTTTATAGTAATGTATATTCAAACTGGATGAAGTACCTGCCAGATGAGCTTAAACAGCAGGCATTTAGCCATTTGTTATTACCAGGAACTCATGATAGCGCATCAGTAAAAATTGACTGGGCGCACCCTATTGAGCATGAAAACACTAGTTGGCTTGCAAATTTAAGTAAGACTCTTAATTATATGCCAGGAATCAACAATCTTGTAGAAAACTGGACTGCAACACAGTCAGAAAGTATTACTGATCAACTTAAGCACGGCGTAAGGGCTTTTGACTTAAGGGTAGCCTATAATAAGGCAGATGGTCAAATTTACCTAACGCACACATTTACTGTTGATAAACTTGATAAAGTTTTAGAGGAATTTAAAACTTTTATCGATCAGCATCCTGATGAAGTTGTAAAGATTCATATCAAGCCAGATTGGGAGCATAGAAAAGATACGTATCCCCACATTCCTGATATCAATAAATTAATTAATCAAAATTTTGGATCTAAATTATTTGATTTATATGATTATGGTAAAAGACAATTTAAATCTCTGGATGATGTTACTATAAAGGAATTGCAGGCTAAACATAAAAATATAATTCTTACTTATGATAAATCATACGAAAAAATGCATGGAAATCAAATTCAAGAAGATGGTAAATGGCATAATGTTAATTCAGTTGAAGAACAACTTAAAGCAATTCATAACGATTTGGATCATTTAAATGAAGAAACTACCAAAAGTGAATCTTTATCTGTGACTCCTGATGCATCAACTGTTTTTCACTATAGAAGTCTTGAATCTATGGCTAGAGACATAAATAGTCATTTATACGAGATTTTAGATCATTACAAACACGCTCACAAAGATGGGCATTACCTAAATGAAATTGATCTGGATTATGCTACTCCTGAACTCATTGAGTCTATAATTCAGGCAAATTTGTCTAAGGATTTCCTGCATGATTAGCCATATAAGCCATTGATTTAAATCAACTTTATAAACTGTTAAAAAAATAATGCTCTCTTAATTTTTGAATAATAATTATTTTTTATGTTGCAATATGCAGTTTTTTTTGCTGTATTTTATATATGTAGGTTTGAAAATATAAAAATTTGCGAGCTTGCATAAGGAAAGAAAGAGTTTAAAAATAAATTTTTTTAAAGTTATAAGAAATTTTATTTATAAACTCTCCGAAACGAAAATATAGTAGGAGATTTATTATGATCAGAAAATTACAAGTTGCTGGCAGCTTAGCAGTTGTGTTACTCTCTGTTGGGTGCGCATCTCTTAACGTTTTAAAATATAATACAAAAATTGAAGGTGACGATTTCAACGCTGAACTCGCTCGCAACTATTTATACTTCTCAGAATCAGAAGCAAAACAATATGACTGGCCAGATTCAGAGCGTTTTGCAATAAAAGGAATTAAAGCTGCTAAAGGTCAGGATGTTTTACCAGAAGAGCCACGTAAATGGCACTTAACTCCAGAAAACAGAGTTGAGCTTACTGCAGCTCGTGAGCATTTAATGAATGTGCTTACAGAATCAAATAAAATGAGCTATCCAAGAGAAACAGCTAAAGCTCAGTTTTATTATGACTGCTGGATGGAACAACAGGAAGAAAACTGGCAAACCAAGGATATAGCTTACTGTAAAAACCACTTTATTGACTCAATCAATAACATTTACAGAATCAATGCAAAAATCCAGGATGCACTTAATGTAAAACATTACCACACAGTATATTTCAACTTTGATGATTCTAAAATTTCACCATCAGAACTTGCAATACTAGAGCAGGTAATTAAAACAAGTGCAAAAATTCCAAATAGAAAAATCACTCTAAGCGGATATGCAGATAACACAGGTACAGAAAAATATAATCATCAACTATCTGCAAAAAGAGCAGAAGAAGTGAAAAAATATCTGGTAAATGCAGGTCTTGACCAAGAAATCTTCGTAGTACAAGAGTTTGGTAAACACATGCTCGCAGTGCCAACACCATACGGTGTGAAAGAAAGATTAAATCGTAGGGTAGAGATATTCATCCACGATTAATCTGACTTCTCCGAAAACCCTACATTTGCTGATAATTTAGGCGTCAATTCGGTACTCGAATCCTCATGTACTTTGTGTACATTCCGGTTCTGCGTTCCGATTCTCCTGTAAATTATCTACCAAATACGAGTTTTGGAAGAAGTCTAATAATCGATGGTTGTTAAACTAAGATTATTATGTAGTAGTAAAAAAAGCCGGGAATTCCCGGCTTTTTTTATTTATCGTAATATGTGTCACTTCCTCACTTATGTAGGTTTACTACACAGCGTTCGTTGCTCCTGTATTACATTCCCAAATATGATAATTATACGCAAAGCATTATAAAAAAAGGTCGGAAATCTCCGACTTTTTTTATTTATCGTAATATGTGTCGCTTCCTCACTTATGTAGGTTTACTACACAGCATTCGTTGCTCCTATATTACATTCCCAACTATGATAATTATACGCAAAGCATTATAAAAAAAGGTCGGAAATCTCCGACTTTTTTTATTTGTTTTCTAAAACTAAGAAGTCTTTTTCGTGAGCTGCTAAGTATTCATCGTACTTTCCTTTAAAGTCTATAAGCTTCTTAGGAGTAATGGCGATAATACGGTTAGCAATGCTCATTGCAAAGTCACGATCGTGCGTTACCATTAAAAGAGTACCAGGATACTCTTTAAGCGCTTTTTTAAGTGCATCTTTAGATTCGATATCTAAGTGGTTGGTCGGCTCATCGAGGATTAAAACGTTTGCTTCATCGAGCATAATTTTACCCATTAAAAGCCTTGCGCCTTCACCACCACTAATATTCAAAATGTTTTTATTAACTTCGTCTTTGCGGAATAACATATTACCTAAAGTGGTTCTAACTCTGGTTACGTGTTCCTGATTTGTATTATCTGTAAGCCAGTCTATAACTGATTTGCTTTCATGAAGCTGGTCATGGTGATCCTGAGCAAAGTATGAAACGTGGGTTTCATATCCCCATTCAAAGCTTCCGCTATCTGCCTGTAAATTACCTGTGATAATTTTGAGTAATGTTGATTTACCCATACCGTTAGGTCCAACAATAATAACTTTCTCACCACGATTTATATTAATATTGATATTCTTAAGTACCTGTTTATCCTCAAAACTTTTGTAGATTTCTTTGATTTTAATAACATCTTTACCTGAAGGTCTTTTTTGCTTAAATAAGAAATTAGGTGCAATTCTTGAAGACTTATCAATTACAGGAAGTTCAATTTTATCAATGAGTTTTTCCCTTGAAGCACTTTGCTTAGAACGTGTGGCAGATGCACGGAATTTCTCCACGAATACTCTCATGTGGGCAATCTTCTTTTCTAAATAGTCGCGTTCGTTCATCTTAGCTTCCATAACTGCTTGCTTTTCTTTTTCGAAAGCCGAGTAATTACCTGTATAAAGCCTGATCTCACCGTAGTCTATATCTAGAATGTGAGTTGCTAAATTATCAAGGAAGGTAGTATCGTGCGAAATTAGCACCAAAGTACCCTTGAAATTGTTCTTTAAATAGTTTTCTAACCAGTAAATGGTTGGCATATCTAAGTGGTTTGTTGGCTCATCAAGAAGCAAAATATCAGGGTTTTCAAATAAGCTTTGCGCTAGTAACACCCTTAGTTTATAACCACCAGAAAGTATAGATAATGGCTGATAATGCTTGTCTTCGCTAATGCCAAGCCCAACCAATAGCTCTGCTGCTACGCTTTCGGCAGTGTAACCATCATTTTCGTAGATGACATTTTCTAAGTCACCTAGTTTATAACCGTCTTCTTCAGAAATTTCTTCTTTAGCAAAAATCGCGTCTTTCTCCTGCATTGCTTCCCAAAGAGCTTTTTTACCAGCAATAACAGTATGAACGATAGATACGTTTTCATACATAAAGTGGTCTTGCTTAAGCCAGCCAAGTTTCAGGCTTTTAGGGATTGTTACCTCACCATCTGCTGCTTCTTCAGATCCTGCAACAACTTTAAGAAACGTAGATTTACCGCAGCCATTGGCTCCAACTACGGCATATCGATTGCCAGGTGTTAAACTAAGATTTACATCGGTAAAAAGGATTTTAGGGCCAAAACTCATGGCCAGATTGCTGATAGATATCATAAATTTATATATTACATAGGGTTATTGAAAATTGATACAATATTATACATGATTTTTTAATAAATGCACTATATAGTTAAGTCTTTATAATTCTGGTATGCGTCATTTCCTCACTCACCTAGGCTTACTAGGCTTCGTTCGTCATTTCTGTACCATAATTTAAATACTTTAACTATAAACATATTGACCGACAACTGAGAGGTATTATATTAAAGTTGATTTTATGTAAGCTCTTTAATTATAGAGATTTTTCATAAGATTATTAACTTGGATAACAGGAGAAAAGAGATGTCAGGATTTGCGACACTTGCGAGTAACTTAAATTTAGAGCCTCAAAAAATTGTACTGTTCTTCCAGCTTTGGACTCAGGCTGGATTTTTTGAGGAAGCTAGACTTTGGGAATCTTTAAATTTAATATATGACCAGAACAAAGCTGAATATGTATTTAATTATATAAGTCCAGATTTAAAAAACGATAATGCATCTGAAATGATTATAGCTAAATTAGACTATCTTTATAATAATAAAGTTTTAAATGATCAGGATTTGTTGTACTTTTTCTTATATCAGGCTCAAACAGCCTTTAATCGCGAATTAGGTAAAGAAAGGGATTCATTAAAATGCGACCCTAATAATTGGTTATGCGGTGGAGATCCCCAGCAAGTTATTGCTATATTTAATAAATTGGGAATTATAGATGAACTAAAGCCTAGTATGAAAAGCGCTCATGCTATTGTAATACCAGGCTCATCTACAAAAAAGATGGTAAAAACGGTTAGCAAATATGCAGAAGATTTAAGTAAACTACCACATGATAATTTTTATTTTTTAACTGGTAACAGACCACTTACTAAGGGTATTGATGGTGAAGAAACAATTTTGGAAATAGCAAATAATCTAGGTATTAAATATGATTTAACTAAGCCATTTATTCCGCTTCCATCACCACTAAGCGGCGAAACTCTTAACTGCAAGCCATACATAGATGAGAAAGATGCGGCAGTATATTATTTAAAGAAAGCATTCCCTGGTGAAAATATTGAAGTTGATATTCTAACCAATCCTAAGCTTGATAATGGGTTTAAAAATACTTCAAAAATCAAGATTTTTACAGTTGAAGTAGATAATTTAAGACCAACTACCATAGACAATGCTAAATCACTTTATAAGCATTTAGAAAGCTTAGGTTTTTCTAAAGAAAATCCAGCAAATGTTATTTTAATTGGTTCGCAGCCATTTATCACAAGACAAAAAATTAGCTTTGAGAATATTCGTAAAGAGTATTTCCCAAATTTAGGTGTGAAATTCGATATAAGTGCAGAGAAAGCAAATCTTGATGCTAATAATTTGCTTACAATTTTTTCAGAAACTGCAGCTTTAATTAGCGAAAAGTTTAATCAAGCGGTAATTGATGGAAAATATCAAAAACTGGAACAAAATTTATTAAAGGTTATAATGTTTGGTAGTCGTAAGAACGCTATTGAAGGCAAGGTACTTCCAAAAATGCCTGAAGAAACAGTACCAACTGTTGTTATTCATGATAAGGCAGCACTACTTTTAATTAACAAAGGTTATGAACTTGCTAAATAGAAGCTATAGAGAGCAGCTCAAAAATAATAATATTATCATTGAGCAAGCAACTACTTTAGATGGTCGTAAGGTTTGGTATATAATAGAGGTTTGTGAACACCGTAAGCCTCTATTATGTCATTATCCTAAGGGAAAGGTTATAGATATAAATGATATAGGAAGAATTCTAAAGTCAGGCTGGGGAGAGTTTCCAGATGATGAAGTTTTAAAAGATTTTTTATAAATACTTACTTACCAAATAAAGACAGACAATTAGGACTTTTTTTTAAAAATTAATACCTTTTTTACGACTGAAAATGCTAAAATTTGCAATGAATAAACTGAATTTGTTTAATTATATATAAAATATGTTATTTAATTCTAATTATACAAACTAATAAAATAAATAAACATATAAAGCAAACGATATATAATATTTTATTTAATTGATATCCAATGATATTTTGTTGTGACTTATTAATAACTTGATTTGGAATAATTTCATGAATATTTATGGTATTAGTAGTTAAGTCATTTGTTTGTTTTTGAGTTTCTAGAGCCTTTGTTAAAATAGGATTCTCAATTTGTGAAATATGCTTTATTGGAGTATAAAAAGTAGGGGTAATGTCAGTAACTAAAATTTTATTTTTATTTAGTTCTTCCTGAAAAGTTTTTAATGATTGTAAATGTTCTTGATCAAAAATTGGATTATTAACCCAACTAATATGAAATTTTGACATAGCACTATTAATTCCATCTTTTTCAATAATAATTTTTGAATGTTTAATTTCTAATTGAACTACAGAAATTGATAATAATTTTAAGATTCTAAATTTATCTTTATCCATAGTATTACTGTAAATAAGTTCAACTATTACTCTGGGCTTTCCATTTTTGTTAAAAATTACCAAATCAAATCTAAATTTGCTAAGTTGTTTAATATCTTCATCTTCAAGACTTTGTATAACGTCTTTAAATTTACATAATGTAGAGCCTGAAACCTCAGATTTTATTTCCCCATCTCTAAAATATTTCTTGTTCTGGAAAATATCGATATAGTATTCACCTGATTTATAAAAATAATATTTGTTACTTACAAATGTTTCTAAAGAATAACCTTTTGTGTATGCTGAATCTTGAGAAAAAACTTGATTATCCCTTATATAGAACTTTTTACAAATTTCTGTAATTTTATCCGATTTAAAAACCCTTCGATTAATATCTGGAATCGGAATTTTCTTGGTTTTAATAAAATGTATTTTTAATGCTAAATGCTCATAAGATTCATTGTTTAATGACACAAGGTTAATTTCCTGATCATTAATGATTGTTTTATTTTGAATGGATCGGAAATAAGGTCTTTTTTTTGTACTTTTAGTATAAGATAATGGTATTCCTAAAAATTTGAGATTACACTTCTCTCCCGATGGTATATGTTGATGTGCAATATATTTATTGCTTTCTGGGTCTAATTTATAAGGTTCGTATCTTATTCCTTTTTCATCATATCCGAAAGGGAATTTAAGAGTTTTTTCTTCCATAAATAATGCTTTTAATATTTATGGCTAGCAATTAGCACATCTTTTAATTGAAATCAAGCATTTTGCCTTTTTTCATTCCATTTCATAATAAGTTTAAAGAACAGTGGGACGAAGAAGATTGCAATAAACGTCGCAGCAAGCATGCCGCCAATAACACCTGTACCAATTGAATGGCGGCTGGCAGAACCTGCGCCACTACTTATAGCAAGCGGCACGCACCCTAATACGAATGCAAGTGATGTCATTACAATAGGACGGAAACGCTGGCGCGCAGCTGAAACTACAGAAGGAATAACGTCCATGCCTTGCTTGCAGTTTACTACGGCAAATTCGACAATTAGAATAGCATTTTTTGCTGAGAGTCCGATTAAAGTTACAAGCCCGATTTGGAAGTATACGTCATTATTAAGTCCACGCATCCAAACGGCAAGTAATGCGCCAAATACCCCAAATGGTACTGCGGCTATAACTGAAAAAGGTATCTTCCAGTTTTCATATTGAGCAGCAAGTATTAAAAACACCATTATTATACCAAATACAAACGCCATTGAGCTTGAGCCGCCTGCAATTTTCTCCTGATAGGCTGATCCAGTCCAGCTAACTGCATAGCCCTTTGGGAGTGTTTTTTTAACAATACGCTCTATTTCCTGAATTGCATCACCTGAGCTATAGCCTGGCGAAGCGCTACCCATAATTTTTGTAGCAGGGAAAGCGTTAAAACGTTCTATAAGGTCAGGACCTATGATACGTTCAGCTGTTACTAATGATTCAACAGGAATCATATTGCCGTCATTAGACCTGACATAAAGATATTTTAAAGCTTCTATTTGATCGCGGTAAATATCTTCGGCTTGCATATTTACTTTATAAGCCCTGCCATATAAGGTAAAGTCATTTACATAAAGACCGCCTAGCGCAGTTCTAAGGCTATTGAATATACTAGGGATACTTACATTAAGCGCTTTAGCTTTAACCTGATCAACTGTTATATTATATTGCGGAATTGATATATTAAGGGAGCTTCTGATACCTGTAAGAATCTGACTTTTAGATGCTTCTTCAACAACTTTGGCAGCTGCCGCAGCAAGATCAGCCGTTGTGCCGCCCATTCTGTCTTGTAAGTAAAACTCAAAGCCGCCTGTAGTACTCATGCCCATGATTGGGGGAGGGTTAAACGCAATTACCATAGCGTCTTTAATGCCAGCGTTCATGCCCATGAATTTGCCAACTAAATTGCGAGAGTCCTGATCTGGGCGCTTTCTTTCATCCCAGTCTTTCAGCATAATAAAGGAAGTGCCAGCACTAGATTTAATGGAGCCTGTAAGTAAATCAAATCCAGAAAATGTTACTATACTAGTAGCATTAGGTTCGCTTAAAATATTTTTATCAACTTGGTTAGTTACGGCTTGAGTACGCGACAATGATGACCCTGGCATAAGTACAGTTATCATAAAGTTATACCCTTGATCTTCTTCTGGTACTAAACTTGTAGGAATACGGCTAAAAAGTCCTAATCCTAAAAATATTATGCCTGCAAATAGCGCTATACCAATCCCAGTCCGTTTAAGTAGAAAGGCTACACCCTCGGTATATTTAATTCCCATATAATCAAATACGCGGTTAAATTTTGCAAAAAACGGGCTAGGTTCAAGGTCATGAGACGATTTTAGAATTAAGGTGCAAAGCGCGGGTGTTAAGGTGAGAGCTACAATACCTGAAATTACAACTGATACTGAAATTGTTATAGCAAACTGTTTATACATCTCGCCTGTAAGGCCACCAATAAATCCAACTGGCACAAATACAGCGCAAAGTACTAAAACGATTGCAACAACAGGCCCTGCAACTTCTTCCATGGATTTATAGGCCGCAACTTTACTTGAAACTTTTTCTTCTTTCATGATTCTTTCAACGTTCTCAAGTACTACGATAGCGTCATCTACCACAATACCAATAGCTAAAACCAGTCCGAAAAGAGTTAATAAGTTTATTGAAAAGCCAAGTACATACATACCAGCAAATGTACCGATAATTGATACTGGAACAGCAATTACCGGAATTAATGTTGCTCTTGCGTTTTGAAGGAATACATAAACTACAAGTACGACCAAAAATATAGCTTCAACAAAGGTTGTTATTACTTCTTTAATCGAAATTTCTACGAACTTGGTAGTATCAAATGGAATTGAGTAAGCTAGTTCATCTGGGAAGCTTTCTTTTAGTTCTTCCATTTTGTTCTTAATTGATTCAGCTGTTTTGAGGGCATTGGCACCTGGCTGCAGATAAATACCTATTGCTACGGCAGGTGAGCCGTTAAAATTTACGTTAAAATTATAATCCTGCGCCCCAAGTTCTACGCGTGCGATGTCTTTGATTTTTAATGTGTTTCCTTTGTTGTCAGCCCGTATAATAATATTTTCAAACTCTTTTGGGTCACTTAACCTCCCTTTAGTTGTAAGGGAATATGCAAAATCCTGAGGTTTGGTATTAATAGGCTCAAGTCCAATTTGACCTGCTGAATATTGCGAGTTTTGCTCAGATATTGCATTGGCAACGTCTTCAACGGTGAGGTTATAAAATGCCAGCTTATCTGGCTTAAACCAAATGCGCATTGAATAGTCTTTTGATCCAAATAAACTTGCATCACCTACACCCTGAAGGCGTTTTAATTCATCAATTATGTTGAGTAAAGTATAGTTACTAATATAAACAGGGTCATAGCTGTTTGAAGGCGAATACATGCTGATAACTTGTAAAATGGCAGATGACCTTTTTCTTACGGTAATCCCGTTTTTCTTTACGTCTTCTGGCATTTTAGCCTGTGCTGCCTGAACTCTGTTGCTTACGTCAATTGTTGCGTCATCAACATCTGTTCCTACTTCAAACGTAACAGATATATTTAGCTGTCCATCATTTGATGCTGTGGACTGCATATAAAGCATGCCTTTGGCACCATTAATTTGCTGCTCGAGCGGTGCTGCAACACTTGTTGCTACTGCTTCTGCGCTCGCACCAGGATAAAATGCTGATACGTTAACCTGAGGCGGGACAATTTCGGGATATTGAGCAATAGGTAAGTTTTGCATGGCCAAAATACCAGCAAGTACTATAATAATCGAGATAACGGAAGAAAAAACAGGGCGGTCGATAAAAAACTTACTATTCATTTTCTTTTGGTGCCTCTTCAGGTTTTTGAATCTCAACAATCATGTCGGGGCGTAGTTTAATAAGGCCTTCTGTAATTACTTTGTCACCAGCTTGTAAGCCACCTGTAATAATCCTTCCTTTTTTAGTAAGTAATCCAAGGCTTACCGGCTTTGGGCTAACCTTATTTTCCTCAGTCACTACATAAACAATAGTTCCCATTGGACCTGCTATTACGCTTTTGTCAGGAATGATAATACCATTTTCTACTGCAAGATTATCCAAAGAAATTCTTACGAAATTTCCAGCTTTTAAAATATTGCCTGCATTGTCTAGAGTAGCCTTTGCTTTAATAGTGCCAGTTTTTTCATCGATATTACTTGCAATATAGGAAATTTTGCCAGTTAAAGCTTTAGTTGGTGTTTTTTCATCAAGTACTGTTACCTGAATTTTATCCTTTTGATCCTGAACGTAAGTTAATAATGGGTCTTTATCAGAAAAACCAAATTCAGCGCTCAAAGTATCTGTTTTATACATATTGGTAATGACAGTTTGGTTTGCCTGAACGATGTTACCTTCATCAACATTGGAGCTATTTACATAACCATCACATGGGGCTTTTATGATAGCATAATCTAAGTTAATTTTTGCTAACTGATAGGCAGCCTCGGCTTGTTTAAAGCTTGCATCTGCATTTTCAAATTCACTTTCACTTACTACTCTTTGTTTTGTAAGCTTTTGAACTCGCTGAAAACTGAGCTGAGCTAGCTTGAGACCAGCTTCTGCTTTATTCATTGCCTCAATAAGCTCTGATTTATCAAGCTCAAAAAGAGGGGTGTCCTTCTTTACAAAATCGCCTTCGTTATAAAGTTTTTTAATAAGAGTTGCTGTTACTCTTGGTATAATTGCAACTTCTTGAGAAGCGTTAATTCTGGCATTATATTCTGCATCTAATTTAATTTTGTCGGGCTGAATTGCTATTATACTCACCATTGGCGTCATATTAGGCTGCATAAATTTATGACCAAATTTTTGCCACACCTGATATCCTAAAAAACCTATTAAGACTAATGTTATTATATAAAATTTAGGAGAAAACCTTTGCATAACCAGACCAACAATTGTATTTTTAAGTATTGGATATTATAGCAGTTTGTTATGCGATATGTAAATGAAATTATATAGTAATTTGATTGGAATTTTAATATGTGTCACTCTTTGGTCACGTCCTATATTTCTGCGCTTCGCTCATAGTCATTGTATTGCAGCATAACTGAAATCACTGTGCGTTTTCCAATGTTTTGTGAATGCTTTCTAATAAAATATGATGCTCGTAGGGTTTGTAGATTACCTGAACATCGGGGAAAAGTGTTTTAATTTCTAAAATTTCTGGAGAGGTGCTGTTGACGCCCGTTTGTAAAATAACTGGAATGCCTGCATATTCAGGATTTTTTCTAATTATTTTTAAAAATTCATATCCATTCATTACCGGCATCATTAAATCAAGTAAAATTAAATCTATTTTATGATTTTTAAGCGCTTCTATACCCTCTATGCCATTTAAGGAATGCACAACTTTAAGATGGCTTTGCTTGTATATCATCAGGTTAAAAAGATCATGCGATGATTGTTCATCATCGATAAATAATATTTTGCTAATAGCTTGAGGTGTATGTTTTTCTAGATTGTTACTATTTGTGTTAAGCAGAGTTATTTCATTTGCTGGCAGTAATATATTAAAAATAGCGCCATTTGGCTTGTTGTGCTCAGCCCATATTTTTCCATTGTGTGCCTCTACTATTTCTTTGGAAATTGCAAGGCCAAGACCTGTGCCACCTGCTTTGTTATCGGTAAGAGAGCTTTGTATAAATGGTTCAAATATATTATCAATTTCATTAAGCGGAATACCAATTCCTTCATCCTGAATAATTATTTTAATTGCAGGTAATTTGTTAATTAAATCTTGTTCAAATTTAACTGTAATTTTGCCTTCTTTCGTAAACTTTACGGCATTATTGAAAATATTTCTTAGTAACTGTGATATTCTAAGCTCATCGCCACTTAGTAATACGCTTTTAAAGCCTTTAAAATCATGATAGATTTCGATCTTTTTGTTATTTAAGTATAGCTCTTCAACTTCCTCTAAAATATCTGTCATGATATCTATAAGATTAATGTCTCTGTAGTGAAACTGCATTTTACCAGCTGTGATTTTAGATAAATCAAGAATATTGTTAACAAATTTAGCTAGTCTTGCATTATTTTTTGCAATCTTTTTTAAATATTCGTATTTGTCGTTGTCAGAAATTTTATCCCAAACATCTACTAATATTTGCGAAATCCCGTTTGCACCATGAATTGGCATTCTAATTTCATGGCTTAAGTTATTTAAAATTTGAGTCTTTATATTGAGAGCTTGTTCTAGTTGAAAAGTACGTTCTTTAACTTTATTTTCTAAATCTTGATTGATTAATGAAAGCGTTTTCATCCATTCATCTTTTTCTTTATTTTTATGAGACTTACTAAAAGAGAAGGCCAGGCATATTAATATTACCCATGTGCCGTTGATTATAAAATTATTAAGATTATCGAAATCAATAAGAGGGGTGCCAAAATTTACTAGATAAGTTAGGTAACCTAATATAATGCCGACAATCAATAAAATAATAAAATTAATCCACTCTAATAGCATTATCATTAGGAAGATACACAGAGTCCAGTTCAGAACCCAATTCATAGAAAAATGATTTATTAATGAAAGATAAGTACAGAAAAATGGCAGACAGTAAGTTACAGTAAAAAGCCAAAAAAAACTTAAAAATGGTTTTATAAAAGATGGCCATCTTTTATAAAAAAGCAAAGCAAGACATAATAGACCTGCGAATATTCTAAGGCCTAAATGCTCATATGCTTCACCATTATAATATTTCCATACTATATAAAAAATCGGATAATTAATTATTCCGTATATAGAAAATATCTTCCGCTCTCCATTTGAAGGAAAGTAAAGTATCTTTTGGATCAATTTTTTTGTTGACTTTGTAATCATTAATATAATATAAAAAAACTTTAATTCTATTAAATAATTTTATAGTAATTATTTAATTAACGCAATCATAAATTAAACTGGATCTCTATAAATGATATATGATATAGCCGTTATAGGTGATGGAATAATAGGCTTGTCAATTGCTTATCAATTATCCAAAGAATCAAGTCTTAAAATAGCAGTAATTGGTAAAAACTCTTACAATAATTCAGCGAGTTTAGCTGCAGGCGCTATGCTAAATTGTTTTGCTGAAATTACAAGGGATAGCTTTAAAAATCAGTATACTAAAAGCAAATTTGACTTATCTTTCAATGCCTTAGACATGTGGCCAGATTGGCTTGATGAACTTAACTCGCAAGTAGATTCTAGTAAAAAAGTAAGAATAGACAATGAAACTTTTGTAGTTTTAAATTCTAAATCAGGAAAACTGGACAGCGATAATTTTGATACTATGACAACTGCTCTAAAGGAGTATAAACAGCCTTGGCAATTTGTTGACTACAGGGATATTGAAGGATTTGACCCAAGCGAAGAAAGCAGGCCTCTAAGGTCTATTAGGCTTGATAAAGAGGGGTCTATAGAGTCTGGTAAATTCATTAATTTACTTAAGCAAGTCCTTGAATCTAAACAAAATGTTACTTTTGTAAATCAAATAGTAAATGATATAAATTGTAATTTTTATGGAATAAATTCTGTTAATTTAGATAATGGAGAAAAGGTTTCTGCTGATAAATTCATATTTGCAGCAGGGGTATATACTCAAAATCTTTTGGATAAGTTACCTCAAATTAATGAACGTATCCCGAGGGTTCTTTCCGGAACTGGTTATGCTGCTGTAATTGACCAGTCATATGAAAATAAAATTAAGTCTGTAATTAGAACGCCCAATAGATCAGGTGCTTGCGGTCTTCATGTGGTTCCAAATGGCGAAAATTTATATATTGGTGCTACTAATAATGTGTGTTTTACGCCAACTACGCAGCCAAAAATGGGGCTTCTTCAATTTTTAATGAACTGCACAATTGAGCAAATTAACTATAGGTTGTATAACTCAAATATTATTGAAACTAGGTTTGGTAATAGGCCTGTAAGTGTTGATACATTCCCACTAATTGGTAAAACCTCAATGGATAATTTGTGGGTAGTTACGGGTACATACCGCGATGGTTTCCATCAGTCCCCTTTTATAGCCAAAAATATTGCTAATGATGTGTTAGGAAAAGAAGCGAATATAGATCCATTATTCTTACCTGAAAGAGATTTAATAGTATCTATGAAAGATATAGAGGATTCAATTGAGGAAACTAGCCAGCATTATATTGCAGGGCTTATTGAGCATAGCTTTAAGCTGCCTAAACTCTTCCCAGAAGAATCACTAAGGAAGCTATTTGTAGAAAAATTTAGAAGGGTTTATGATGAACTGGGTATTTCATATCCATTAAGTCCTGACATTTTATTTATGTTTGAACTTGACGGACAAAAAGATGATAACATGGAATATTTTAAAAACTATAAATTTACCAGAAGTCTTGAAGTTATCAGTAATGATAATGTAGCTTAGTTCTAGAGCAGTAGTCAAACGATAAGTAATATTAACTTTGACTACTATTTTTATTATTTGTTATAAATTAATTCTAGCTCGGCCTGCTGTTTATTTTGAAAAATATGGCTTCTGATAATAATTCTTCGGATGTTGATATAATCTAGAGCCCAGATTAATGGCCATAATAATCTTGAAAGCTTAGTTTTTAATTTTAATCTTTTAAAAATGTACTCCACGCGGTTTTTATAATATTCTATGTCTTTTTCAAACTCAAAAATAGGTAAAAACGATAAAAAATTGTACTTCGCGTTATCTTTAGCCGGGTAATAGGTTTTTATCATTTTTCCAATCGACACTATGCGTTCTTTATCATAGATATTAAGAATATCTATGTGTTTTTGTCCGATAGTTTCTTCGTTTTGACCATTTACTCTTGCACTTTCTTTACGGTTCCACCATTTATAGCCACAAAATGTACTATCAAGCAGGCAGTCATTCCAATCAATACTTAACCACTTACATAAAGCAGCAAGAGATTCATGTTTATTGCTATGTAAATCCTCAAGTTTTAATGCGCCATAAGTAGAATTAGAAGTTTTATAATAAGGAACTATACCATGAACTTTGTATCTGCCAATATGTTGGGATTCATCTGAATATATCTGAGAAATAGCTGATTCTAAGGCATTTACTTTAAGCCAAACCGTATTTTTAGCAATATGTTTTGCAAGAGAACCTATATTTTGAATTGGTTCTCTTAGCATATATAAAAAGTACACATGTTCAAAATCTTCGCATAAAGCTTGTGCCACAGATTTTTTTTGGCTGTGAATAGGGAAAACCATGTATTGTGCATTTGTAATATCTCTTCCTAAAGCTAAGTTATAGCTTTTCATCATTGATATATAAAAATCTTTTCTTGTAAATTTCTCAGGAAAAAAATCCTCAAAGTATTTAAGGTATAAATCTTTATCTATCGAAGCATTTTTGTTATGGTTGTCTCCCATATCATTCAAGCCATGTACTTCTTGTAAATGAGTATTAGAATCAAAGAAATAATTAAAATCATTTAAATGTTCGCTAATTATATTGTCATGGGTTAAATTGCTGTATTTACTAAACCATAATTTATAAGCTTCATAGCCGAAAAGTCCGGGTAATGATAATACCTGAGGATGACCATCAAGGTAACTATGCATTAAAGTTGTTCCACTTGTACCAAAATTTTGTATAGCTAATATTTTCATATATTTAATTAAATTATTAAATTTAAAATTTTCTATTAAAATATTTATACAAAGCAATAACATATAGCAAGTTTTTTAAAATAACTTTTGATGTCTATGATAAATATTAATTGCAACAGGTAGTGAAATAGTATAATTAAGGATTGAATAATACATCCAAATATAAATTTTTAGATATTAAGCAAGTATGCATAATTTAAAATCTCCTTTTGTTATCTGGGTAACTGGTCTTGCGGGTAGCGGTAAAACTACGCTGGCAAATTTGCTTTATGAAAATTTAAAAAACACATTTAATATAGTTAAGCTTGATGGCGATGATCTGAGGGCAGTTTTCAACGACGAAGTCAATTATGATGAAAGTAGCCGTAAAAAAATTGCCTTTAGAAACGCAAGGCTTTCTAAATTTTTATCTGATCAAAATGTAAATATAATTATACCAACAATTTCACTTTTCCATGATGTTCAGAAATGGAGCCGTGAGAATATTACAAATTATATTGAAATATTTGTAGACACGCCAATGAAAATACTTTTGGAGCGAGATCAAAAGAATTTATATTCAAAAGCTTTAAAAGGCGAAATAACTGATGTTGTTGGGGTTGATATAACCCCTCAGTTTCCAATTCAACCTGATTATGTATTTAAACCAGAGAATAATATAAATCAGTTTGTTAATAATTTTATAAAGGAGAATCTAAATGAGCACTGCAATTAAACATGGCGACTTTACTGGTCTGGCATCTAATTATTCAAAATACCGTCCCGCATATAGCGAATATGTACTTGATGCAATTGCCGGATATTTAAATAAAGGCACAAGCATAAATTGTGCTGACGTAGGTGCTGGTACTGGTATCTGGACAAGAATGCTTGCTAAGAAATTTAATAATCGTATATTTGCTGTTGAGCCTAATGAAGACATGAGAAATCATGGTATTAATGACAGCCAGGCGACAGGTGTTATCTGGGCTGAAGGTACTGGTGAAAATACCAATCTTCCAAGTGATAGTTTTGACTTAGTAAGCATGGCATCGTCATTTCACTGGGTGGACTTTCAAAAAGGTATGCAGGAATTTCATAGGATTCTTAAAAAAGACGGATGTTTTGTAGCTCTTTGGAACCCAAGAGTAATTGAATACAACCCATTATTTATTGAAATTGAAAATTACCTTAATGAGCTTAATGGTAACATTTCACGCGTTTCATCAGGATCTTCAGAGTTTGTTGATAATTTGGCTAAAAACTTCGCTACACTAGAAAACTTTGGTGATGTTTTATACCTTGAGGGTTTTCACACTCAACACTTCACAAAAGAAACCTACTTGGGCGTATGGAATTCAGTAAATGATATCAGACACCAACTTGGTGAAGAAAAGTTTGAAAAATTCCTAAACTTTATCAACGGATTATTCCCTGAAAATGAAGAAATTGAAGTTTTATATAAAACTCGTGCGTGGATAGTTAGAAAAAAATAATTTAGGCAAATCATATGTTCACATTTAAAACCAAGGCTAGCACGCTTGATGAAATGGCTAATCTAGTTACAAAAGCTAGTGTTTTGCCGCAGTTTATTGTTATCAAAGAAGACTGGAAAAATGATAGTAGGCTGGTATTAGATGAGTTTTATAAATCATGCACTTTTGCGGAATCTAAGCTTGTAGTTAGAAGCAGCGCAATGAACGAAGATCAAGATGGCTCTTCTATGGCAGGAAGATATACTTCGGTTTTAAATGTAGAACATGTAAACCTGCCTGATGCAATTGATCAGGTATTTGAATCATATGAATATGATAATCCAGAAGATCAGGTTTTAATACAGCCTATGCTAAACAACGTTGTAGCTAGCGGTGTGGCGTTTAGCTTAGATCCTAATACTTCGGCTAAATATTTTGTTATAAATTATGATGATTTTTCGGGTAGCACTGATTCTGTAACTTCTGGTAAGATCAATACAAAAAGCTATTACTATCATCATACTTCTCAGGTAAGAGCTGAGCCTACTTTTCTCAATAATGTGATTGACCTGATGAGAGAGCTGATGCAGGTTACAAAACAAAATAACCTGGACGTTGAATTTGCTCTTGATGATAACAATGAATTGTATTTATTTCAGGTAAGACCGCTATTTGTTAATCAGGATAATAATAAATATGCTGATAATAATGAAATTGAAAGAGTATATAAAACTGTAGCTAATAAAATGGCTAAGCACCCTCACTTGCTAGGTGATAAAGCTATATTCGGCGTAATGCCTGACTGGAATCCTGCTGAAATGATTGGCATTAGACCTGATGCGCTTGCGCTATCTCTTTATAGGACGCTTATTACAGATAGTATTTGGGCTTATCAGCGTAATAATTATGGCTATATGGATTTACGTAGTTTTCCGCTAATGCTGTGTTTTGGTGGCACTCCTTTTATAGATACTAGAGTAAGCTTTAACTCATTTATTCCAAAAACCCTAGATCATGAAATAGCTAACAAACTTGTAAATTATTATACAGAATGTTTAGAGGCTGACCCAAGCTTACATGATAAAGTTGAATTTAAAATTGTATTTTCCTGTTATAGCTTTGATGTGCAAGATAGAATTCAGATATTAAAGCAGAATAACTTTAATGACAGCGAAATAGAGGCTATTTTATTAAGCTTACTAGATCTTACAAACAATATTTTGCATGGTGAAAATGCTCCCTGGAAGCAAGACTATAGTAAAATTGAGATTCTTGAAAAACGTAGGGACGAATTATTAAATAGTAATTTAGATACGTTATCAAAACTATACTGGCTAATAGAAGATACCAAAAGATACGGAACTTTACCATTTGCAGGCCTTGCAAGAGCTGGCTTTATTGCTGTACAGTTACTTAACTCATTAGTAAATGTAGGAGTTATTTCTACTAAAGAAAAAGAATCTTTTATGCTATCGATTAACTCAGTTAGCTCGCAAATGACAAGAGATCTTCATCAGCTACCAAAACAAAATTTCCTTCAAAAATATGGCCATTTAAGACCAGGTACTTACGATATTAATTCTTATAGATATGACGAAAAACCAGATTTATATTTTGAGTGGGAAAACATTCAGGTTAATATTGAAAATGATGGTCATGAGTTTAGTTTAAGTATTCCTCAGATCAAGAAAATCGATTGCCTGCTTAAGGATCATAATATTAAAGCTAATGTAATCGAGCTCTTTGACTTTATTACTACAGGTATTGAGGGTAGGGAATATGCTAAGTTTATCTTTACTAAAAACGTTAGTGATTATTTATCGTTGCTGGAAAAATATTGCGAAAATTTTGATATTTCCCGTGAGGACTGTGCATATATATCAGTAGATGATGTCATGGAACTATATTACAATAGCTATGACCCGAAAGAGTTTTTAACAGAGTCAATTGCAAAAGGTAAGCAAAAGCATTCTGTTGCTAAATCAATTTGTTTGCCACCACTTATTTGTAATCCTGAAGATGTATACGCATTTCATATTCCAGATACGCAGCCTAATTTTGTAACGCAGCTTAAAACCAGAGGGAATATTGCATTTACGGCAAATCCTGATTCTATGAAAAATGCTATTGTACTAATACCAAGTGCTGACCCGGGGTTTGACTGGATATTTACCTATAATATCAAAGGCTTTATAACTCAGTATGGTGGGGCTAATTCTCATATGGCTATTAGGGCAGGTGAGCTTTCAATTCCTGCAGCTATTGGTGTTGGTGAAAAATTATATCAAAATCTGACCAAAGCTAAAAACATTGAACTTGATTGCCTAAATAATAAAATTATTGTTTTATGACAGTAGCTTTAGTAACAATGCGCAGGGATTATTTCCCAGATTATAAAGAATATAGAGATTCTATTGATCCTAAATTAATAGATTTCTTACAGTTATTTGATATTCAGGTAGTTTTGATACCTAATCATTTTGCAAATTTTGAGGCAATTGTTAATCATATTTCCTGCGATATTGTGATATTATCAGGTGGGGGAAGTGTTAATGAAAATGATACGGAATCTCTTGATCGTATACATATAGAAAACTATTTAATTGATCATGCAATTAGAAATAATAAGAAGGTTTTCGGTATTTGCAGGGGCATGCAGGCTATACTTAAGTATTTTAAAAATCCTATGAAATCCATAGAAAATCATGTGAGATTGCGTCACAATTTAATTGATCAAAATGGCCAAGTTGTTACCAATGTCAATAGTTATCATAATAATGGTTTTAATAATATAAGTGACCGGGAAATAGATGTTCTATACAGAGCGCCTGACAATACTATAGAATGCATAAAGCATAGTAAATATAACATTATGGGCGTTATGTGGCACCCTGAAAGGGAAGAAAATTTCAAAGAATTTGACATCAATTTATTTAAAGGGTTTTTACAATAAATGAGCAATATTAAGAAGATCTTAGAGGAAGCCGGTGATATATTAATGAAGTTTTATCAAGGCGAAGATCTTTTAGTTAGTAATAAAAATGACAATAGCCCGGTTACAAATGCAGATATAGAATCTAGTAACTATATTATAAACGAACTAAAAAAAATTAGCGATATTCCTGTCGTTAGTGAAGAAAACTATCAGGAAATTTCAGAAAGATATAGTAAATTTTGGATTCTTGATCCTCTTGATGGCACTAAAGAGTTTATTAAACGTAACGGAGAGTTTTGTATCTGTTTAGGCTTGGTGAGCGATGATCATGCTATAGAGGGATATATTTACAGTCCTGTAAGAAAAGTTTTGTACAGTAGCAGCGAAATTATTGAAAATAAACCGCGTTTATCTAAAAAATATAAGGTGACGTTAAGTAGAAGTCACTCGGAAGGTGAAAAGGATTTGCTAGATAGTATTATTGGCGCAGAAAACTATGAAATTGTTTACCTTGGATCTGCAATAAAATTTTGTGAAATGATTGATGGTAAAATTGATTTGTATTTAAGGTTTGCTCCTTGTAAAGAATGGGATACAGCAGCAGGTCAGGCAATTTTAGAGGCGAATGGCTTTAAAATGATAGATATTAACTCTAAAAAAATCATGTCATATAATAAGGATGGTTATATTAATAACCCATTTATTGCTTATAGTCCTGATATTGAAGATATTGCAAAAAAAATATTAGAGGCAATATGACTAAGTTACTGATACTTGCTGCAGGGCGTGGAAGCAGATTAAAAAACCTAACAAACGAAGTACCAAAATGTATGGTTGAGTTTGAGGGTAGGGCAATAATAGATTGGCAGTTAGAAAGAGTCATGAAACTTTTTAACCCTAAAGATATTGCCGTTATGACTGGCTATAAATCTGAAATTCTAAGAGATTACATTGGCAATATATCGCCCTATATTAGTATTTTACATAATCCGCGCTGGATGGAAACGAATATGGTTTCTAGCTTAATTGCAGCTAGAAACTGGAATCATGATGATTTAATTATAGCATATTCAGATATTATTTATGATCCGAAAATATTAGATGATTTAATGCAAAGCAAGGCAGATTCAATTGTAATACCTTCTAACCAAAGCTGGAAAAAAGTTTGGGAATGCAGGTTTGAAAATCCTTTAGAAGATCTTGAAACTTTTGTATTAGATAGTAATAATAGTCTGCTGGAAATTGGGAAAAAGCCAACTGATTACAGTCAAATACAGGGTCAGTTTATGGGAATTGCATATTTCCCTAAAGCTAAATTGCAAGAAGTCTTAAACTTATTAAACAGTAAGGGAACTGATTTAACCGATAAGCTAGACTTCACGTCTATGATCAATATGCTTATTCAAAATGGCTATAATATTTCTACAATAAATCATAATTCTTACTGGTTAGAAATAGATAGCGAAGATGATATTAGGCAATATTCAGGCCAGGGATTTATTTCGGAGATAATCTAATAGTTAATATATTTTAATTTATATTGTTAGTGTATTTATTGTTAAGTTGGAATTCACAGAATTATAATCTTGATATCTGTCTTATATTTGCTTTATGTCATGCCATATGGATCAACGGGATTGGCGGAGGATTAGGTGGATACATCTAGATCATAATAAGGCTGGGGCAGTCACTTACTAGTATTGTTTTATTATGATAATATGTAGTAAGGGCTTTTGAAAAATTGCCACTAGATGTAAATAGTAAAGGCTTTAAACTGGAAGAAAGAAACTCCAATAATAATACTAAGTAATAAATTGGTATGCAGTTTATAATGATGCGTACCTATTTTAATTGAAAAAGATATGCTTTACTTACCAAGTTATTGTGAGATTTTTCTATTTCATAGGTTTTATGTAGTGAAAAATTTATATTACTAAGGAATTGTAAAAAATCATTATCAATACGATATCTTGTTGTATAATTTTTGTTATTATAAATATTGGTTTGCGGCATCTCATCTAAATTATCTGTAGCCAGAGAGAAAGTATCTATTATTAATAAAAATCCGTTTTCTTTTAAAAGAAATGGCACTTTATTAAAAAATGTAATTAAATCAATATCATTTAATATCAAGGAAGTGACATCCATTAAGGATAATAAGCAGTATTTTTGTTTAGTAACAATTTTAAAAAAATCGAGAACGTTATAATCAATTTTATTAATATTTTTTTGTGTGCTACGGGTAATTGCATTGCTAATATGATTGATAGATATATCATATGCGGAAATTTTATCTGAAACTGCCGTAGATAAAATTTCTGTAAAAAAACCATCTCCACATCCTAAATCTAAGGCATTTTCAATGTTGTTGAGATCTTTTACAATTTGTTCTAAAGACTGTTTTTTAGCATTTTTATATGCATTTTTATAGTCATATATAAAATTTTGATTGGTATTACTCTGATTGGTATTACTCTGTTTAATTGAAATTTTAACTGGCTCATTAAAATGGTAATTTTGCAGCTCATTTATTAAATAATCCCTAATTCTTAACCCAGCGTTACCGTCAGTCTTATAAAAATGATCTTCTATTAATTTTAGCCGTTCATCTTTTAATGGATCTATATTATCTCTGACCATATTAATAAAATTTCCAATATCGTCACTGTTTACAGCTTGGTATAAATTTTCGATTAATTCAGCACCCTCGGAATTGACATTTAGTCCATCTGATTGTTCTAAATATAATATAGGTTTCCCAGTTATAATATAAGTTGTTAAAAATGAGCATACATCTGCTATTAGCGCAGAAGATATAGTAAATAATGGATAATAATCTGCATCTTCATAGAAAAGCATGTTATTTGAATTGTTTACGAATTCATTAAAAGCTATGATTTTATCATTATCAAGTAAAGAGTATTCAGTAAGGGAATTTCTAAGTAGTGGATGAGGTCGTATGATTAAAAATAAATCTGAGTTATTTGAAAATTGATCTAGCATATATTGATAATATTTTAAGAAAGATGACCATGAAGGGTTTTTAGAATCTATGTAAGTTGGTGCCCATAAAATAACTTTTCTGCCATTAATTTTATCTAAAATCTCTTGTTTAATTGGATGCTTTTTAATTAAATTATCAACCTTAGGATGCCCTGTAAGAACAACATGATGATTTCCAACATCACAGTAACGACCGTAGGCCTGTAAGTGTTTTTGTGATCGGGCAAATACTTTCCATGCATTTTGAATAAATGGTAAATTATAACAGTTTAGTAAACTTTCCAGGCCACCATACATTTCGTTACCATATTGTATGTAGCATATTCTCGAGCCATTATTTTGAAGTTTTTCTATGGATAATTCTTTTGGCAAGACATTTGCATAAGGCATTTGAATAAACACTACATGTGGTTTTAAATCTTCAATATTATAATGTTGATAGTTATAAAATGATATATTTTGAGATATCAGTATTTCTCTCATTTCATTCATATGCTTAATGCCAATCATAGGATGTAAACATGGCGATAGTATAACGTGGGTGGTAATTAAAGATGTATTTTCATTACAAGCTTTAATTAAAGAATGGAAATTATACCATAAGTTTGGTAATTGGCATATAAATGCTATCCTTATCTTTTCATTTTGATTACAAGGAATATAATAAAGATTTTTATGAATATGTTTTGTTATAAACTTATTTTTTAAATATTTGTATTTTGAACGAAGGAATCTTAATAACTTAAATTCATTTAATTTTTTTATTAATTTCATAATAAATATATCTCGTCTAATATATTATTTGTTATATATTTCAGTAAATGCAGATTCAAGTTCTTGCGTATAAGTTTTAATGTCAGATAATGGGGAGGCTAGCATTTTCTCCCTTAAAGTTAATCTATAATTTTCTAACTTTTCAGGATCATTTGCGAGTGCTACTGCTTTTTCTATATATTCTTCTTTTGAATAACTTAGTAAAGAATCTTCATTAATTTTATTAATAGAAACTTTGCCATGCTGAGAGCATATGCGTTCTCCAACTAAGCTGATTACAGGAGTGCCTTGTAATAAAGCCTCCATAGTTGTGGTTCCGGCTGCATATGGATACGTGTCCAGGGCGATATCAATATTTTCATATCGGCTTAGCAATATATTATACCCTGAATACCCTTCAAAAATTACTCTATCAGAAGATATACCTGCGTCAGCAAAATGTTTTTTAAAAGCTTTTAGGTAAGTGGGATGATCAAGGTTATTAGACTTTAAAAGGAACTTTGAATTCGGAACTTTTTTCATAATTTCTGCCCATAGAAATATTTGTGCCCTTGTCACTTTATGAATTTGACCGAAGCTACCAAAAGTAATGTAACCATTCCTTTTTAACGGTAACTCACTTTTTACTGGTGAAAAATTTGTATTAAGTGCTGTTGAGTTTTGAGAGCCTTTTTTGACTAATATTTCTTCAGAATAATATTCTTTTATTTTCTTTATATCAAAATCTTCGGATATTATAACATAGTCTAAATTATCTGCTCCAGATGTTGCTGATAAATTATAAAATGATACTTGTTTTGGAGCACATCTGAGGCTAACTTCTTTAAATCTGTTTTTTACGCAAAATCCATTAAGCTCAATAAATATGTCTATTTCATCACTTCTTACTAGGTTGCAAAAATCTACTGTATTCAATTTATGTGTATCATGCCATACATCTGCAAGGAGTTTGGTAGAGGGTTTTGTTATTGATGGATGCTGGTCAGAATAAACAAATATCTTAAATTTATCTTTGTTATGGTTTTTTAATATTGGTAAAAATAAAGTCGTACCAGTTGAATTGTCAAAAAAATGGCAAGTATATCCTATATTTAGAATTTTTTTGTTTTTTTGAATTTGAGGTAAGGGATATTTAACTAATAATTCATCATGCTCTGAAATCTCGGATAATTTTTTTATGGTACGTTTAGTGACTTGGTACACATACTCATGATCATAGACATCTGGAGAGTTGAGCATAAAATTAGTTAGGTACATCATTGCAGTATCATTGCTGAATTTAAACTGTAGTGATATCTCGAAAATCTTAGTAGCCAAATCTTGCAAACCAATACTGTTACAATACATCCCTATTTCATAATAAAAATCACCTAGAAAATTTTGTTTTTTTGAGTGCTTTTTCCAAATCGAATAAATATGGTTATTATCAATACATTCTAAAATTTGTTTATCTAACGGTAATAATTCCCAAACTAGTTTATCTTTTGAAAATGGATTGCTAAATGCAATGTTGATTACATTTATGATAAAGGAGTATAAAGGATATAAACCTGATTTGAGCAAGAAATTTTTAATAATTCGACGTAATGAAATTAGATTAAAATTTGTATCTATATTATGCATATTTTTCAACCTTTTATTTTCAATTTTTAGTGTTAAAGTAATTTATACAATTGACTATGTATTGGCAAGTTGTTTCTGAAAGGTCAGAAGAGTTCGGAATGCTAACAATTTCACCTGCTAATTTCTCTGTTACTGGAAGTGATAATCTACTATTAAGGTATGGAGGTTGCTTGTGTATAGGAATGGGGTAATGAACCATGGTTTGAATATTATTTCTATACATGTAATCTATAAATTTATCTCTATTTTGAACTCTTACAACAAATAAATGATACACATGAGTAGATTTATCTTTTGTTTTTGGGAATGAAATATATGGATTAATTATATTTTCTTCATAGAAAAGTGCTATTTGCTTTCTCTTATTGTTTTCTTCATCTAAGTATTTAAGTTTTACATTTAAAACTGCTGCCTGAATTTCATCTAATCTGGAATTAACTCCCAAGAATTCGTGGTAATATTTGACTTTTGAACCATAATTTCTAAGTGATACTAACTTTTCATAGAGCTGCACATCGTTTGTGGTAATTGCTCCGGCATCCCCCATTGCTCCTAAGTTTTTGGTGGGATAGAAGCTAAATGCTGCAGCATCACCTAAGTTACCTGCATATTTATTATCGTATATTGCACCATGTGCTTGAGCTGCATCTTCAATAATTTTTAAGTTGTACTGATTGCCTATTTCCAGAATTTCATTCATATTAGTTATCTGGCCGTATAAATGTACAACAATTATAGCTTTGGTATTGCTAGTAATTGCTGCCAATATATTCTCAGGAGATATATTAAAAGTATTTTCATCAACATCTACTAAAACTACTTTTAAATTATGATTAGAGACTGCTAATGCTGTTGCTATAAAGCTATTTGCAGGAACTATAACTTCGCTTCCTTCAGGAAAATTATATGCTTTTAAAATTAGGCTTAGCGCATCTAGGCCATTTCCTACACCAACGCAATATTTAGCATTACAATAGCTTGCAAATGATTGCTCAAATTTATTAAGGTTTTCTCCCAATATATAGTGTCCAGAGGAAATTACCTTTGTAACTTCAGACAAAATTTCAGGAATATATTTTTCGTTAAATTTATGAAGATTTAGAAAAGAAATCAGTTCATCTTGTTTTGTAATCATAATAAAGCCTTTTAAGTAATTTTAAAGCTATTGAATCGGTAACTTGAAGTGTTGGCAAACTATTGTTCTTGAACCAAATTCTTCTTTAAAGCTTAATAAACCTGAATTTAGGATCAAGCCATCCTGTTCGGTAGAAATACCAAAAGTAAACCAACGATTGGTAGTTTGATATTTTTTAATTAAAAAATATACTAAGAACTCTACTGCCTTTACTTTTTTTCCAGTATCATTTGAAAATATATATTGAGTATGAACGATACCAGAGAACTTATATAATACAGCACCTGCAACCATCTCATTATTATATGAAACTTTATAAAAAACTATATTTTGAGGAAATTGATTCTTTAAGTGTGCCATCTCCTCGGGGGTGTGTGTTGCAACCACTTTATACTTATTTTGTAACTGCTTATTTACTATGTCATTAAAAAAAGTGTTGAAATCTGTACTTTCTTCAATGTGTAAATTGTATTTAGCTGATTTGTTAATAGCATTTCTTTTTCCGTGACTCAAGCCTATCATGTTATGTAAGTCAATAGCAGAAAATGCATCAACTCTATATAGTTCAGCTTTGAACCTAAATAGAGCATATAAATCTTCTTGTGCAGGATAGGTATTAAATATATATGGGACAGCTTTGTAATATAAATACTCTATATTTTCTTGTTTTAAAAATTGTATCAAATAATCAAATATCTCTATTATGGTTGTCGTTGTAATTTTAGTATTGTATATCAGTCCACCATATGTCAGGCCATTATGAGAATATATAATGTTATTTTTTATGTTGGCAGGTAATAGGGCTATTAAGTTGTCATCCTTATAAAACATTAAGGAATAATCTGAAAAACGATCTTTATGATATTCCATGTAGTCGCGTTTGAATAAGAATAAGTTATTTTTGGCTGTTTCAACCAAGTAATCCCATTCTTGTTTTAGTAATGAATTGTATTTTGTTATTTTTATCATAGATTTATTTCAATTAATAAAACCCCTAATCCTTCTTTGCCAAACCCGTTTCCTGAATAAAATAAATAAAATAAATTATCTTTAAAATGTAAAGCTGAAGGAAAATAAACCATTTCTGAATCGAATTCATTTTCTGCGCCATGTGGGACTATAATTTGATTATCTAATTTATCCCATTTTCTGCAATCTTTAGAAACTGCACACCCAAATGAATACTTCATATTTAATACTCTGCGAGTATAAAATGTTAAATAAATATTTTCGTATTTGATTATTTGAGGCCTTCCCAGTCCATGCTCAATTTCAGGGTTATGTTTTACAATTAGAGAGCCTTTTGAGCTGAATGTAGTTGGATCACTTGATTCCTGGTAATATATGTCATAGATAGGTCTTTGTTTGTCGCCAGCTAATGCCCAACCACTTCCAGCGGAATATACAGTTTTATATAAGTTCTTTTCTAATATAATTGATTGACCGGCTCTAACATATAAACCCTCATCACTACGGTCTAAAACAGGACTCTGACTGACTCTTTTAAAGTTAACAAAATCATCGCTAACAGCTAAGCCGCCAAAATTGTAATGACGTATTTTATGACCTAATTGGAATCCAGTGTAATAAAGATATGCTTTGTTATCTATGATAGTAGCATGACCAGGAAATACGCCGTTCTCATCAAAGGTGCCATCTAATCCAATATCTAAAATAGGCTTTGTGCTTTTACCAATTATTTCATCAGGTCTATCATATAAAACATCAATATATCCTATTCTTGATATACCATGTATATCCCAGCATCCAGCATAAATTCTGATTATAGATTCATTGATTTTAATAGCACTAGGAGCCATAATATGGCTATGCCACCAGTCATTTTCATTTTCGGCTTTATAAATAAATTTCTTTTCTTTTATAATTATGCTTGCCATTTAGTATTTCTCATCAATTAATGATTCTATCATCGATGGGTCAAACGTAGGAATGTTATGTTTTATTGCTACTTCTCTTCGTTGAGAAAAGCTATCGTCTATAAATAAAGAATCTGTATTAGTAATGAAATTAGCTTTGGATTCATGTTCCTTCAGCCAGATTATTCTGTCAAAGATTTCACTTATTTTATGATCCCTTAAAAACTGCATTTTATCTAATGCTAGAGATTTTGAAATTAAAGTTATCTTGATTTTTTTATTTATACATTGATATAGAAATGCGATGATCTGAGTATTTATTTTGCCATCTTTTGTGATGATTGTATGATCTAAATCAATATATACTTCATTATATTGTAAATCTAATAAATATCTGTTTTGAAGTGCCCGATCAATTACTACATTGTAATTGTTTAGTAAAACCTGTATATCCAGGTTATTGTGTATAAATATAGTTAATAAAGGAAAATTTATGCCTCTTACCCTGTTTAAGGCCATGGTACCTGCTACTCGGGTTTCTATTTCTAGTAATTTTAGGGTGCCACTTATGTCTTTTTTCATTTGAAAAAACCAAACGCCATATATTTTTAAATTTTTTAATATATGTTTTGCTGTTTCTATAAAATAGGAGTTTAATTTTTCATCTACTAAAGTGCAATTCATGGAAGTTCCCATGCGAATTCGGTTGCGTTTGCGTCCTGAGCAAAATAGTAAATTGCCACTTTTATCTGATAGACAATCAATTGTATATTCTTCTCCGGGTAAATATTCTTGAATTATATATTTAATTTCAGTGTCATTTATAACGTTTAGTAACGATTGTTCGTCTTTTATAACTAATGTATTTTGTTGTCCATACCAGTTGTCAGGTTTTACAAATACCGGATAATGCTCTACATCTTTAGGGGTATTATATATTTTTGGAGTATTAATTATATTTTCTAACAACTTTAAAGTTAGTGTTTTAGATCGTATGATTTTTACAGTCTCATTGTCTGGAAGTAATATTCGACATTTTATGTTCTGACGCTGTTCTATAATTTTATCGATTATAAAAACATGACCTGGGAATATGAAGTCTATATTATATTTTGTGATAATCTCATTAATGTCATTTAGCCATTCTGGATCTTGGATATCTTTAATAACAAAATGCCTACTGTAAACATACGGGGAATGATTAGACACTGCAGAGGATGCTGAGAATAATGTAATTTCTTTGCAATAGACTAGAGATTTATAGATTTCAAGGCCTACCTCATTGCCACCCGGAAATACTAAGATATTCCATTTATTATACATAGCTGCTTACAAACTCAAGGAATTTTGAATAATCTCTTATATAGTCATTTTCATTATACACTTCACTTGCAAGTACCATAAGAATGCAATTTTCAGAAAAATCAGTAATTTCTCGCCAGACACATTCATTTATTAATAAATATCTATCTTGAGAATCTAGTTTATAAGTTTTTTTACTAGTGCCATTATCCAAAATTACCTTACAGTGACCGGACAGACAAATGATAGCTTGCTTTAAATTTTTGTGTGCGTGCTTTCCTCTTACGGTATCTTTATTGCTACAAAAAATACAATAGACTCTTTTAATATCAAAAGGGATATTCTCATTTTCTTGCAAAACAATAATTTTACCATTTTTAGGATCTTGGTCTTCTATTTGTTTTATATTTATAAGATTTTGATCATTAAAAAACATACTGGTATTTCTCTTGAAATTAAATTATTTGTACAGTAACTTCAGTGCCTGCACCTATAGTTTGCTCAGAGTGGTATGCAATATATTTAAATTTTATACCTGTCCTTTCAGCAAATTCTTGAAAAGCTCTATACTCATGAGATTGCCAATCAACAACGTTTATAAGCTCATCAAAAAGTATAACAGTCCCTGAAGTTATTCTAGTTTCAATAATATCGAAAATATCTTTGGTGGATTGATAAAGATCGCAGTCTACATGAATGAAAGAAAAGTTTTCTATATTAACGGACAAAAAGTTTGGTAATGTATCTTTGAACAAGCCTTTAATTAATTTTACATTATTTGGGACTTCTGGAAGCCTATTAAGTCCAAAACTACCTTGTGGCATTACAGTACCCCAATCTTCAGGTAATCCATCAAAAGAGTCAAATCCGTATATATTTTTATTTTTGAAAGATTGAGCTATTATTTTAATGCTTTCACCTTTGTAAACTCCAAATTCTGCATATATCCCATCTTTAGGTGAGTTATTAATACAAAATTTAATTAAATCTTTTCGGTTGTTAAATCTTCTGGTGTTAATTAAATTGTGATTAGCAAATTCGATTGATGTTTCAAAAGACTTTTGTACCATGTGTTTATATAAACTGTTTTTACGAAACTTATGTGCCTCTACAAAATCTCGTAATATATTTTTAGTTATTCTAACAAAAGTTCTTACAAAATAGCTCATAAATATATAAAATCCTGGGTTACTTAAATTTGTGGATTGTAACTTACTATATGTATATTTAAATTACAATAGTTAAGTAAGGTGGTATTGAAATTATTTAAAGTTATAATTTCAGGACTGAGCTTATGTATATATATGACAATTAAAAAAAGTTTATATTTTACTAATTTTGCAAAATATAATTTAAGATGTTTAATTTGATGCTAATGTTCTGGAAGGTTTTTGGCTTCAGGAAATACTTGGTTGCGGGGGCCAGATTTGAACTGACGACCTTCAGGTTATGAGCCTCAGGGTCTATAGTTTAATGTAGGTTAATGTAATTTGATATAGCTTTACTTTTCAATGTACTTGCTGTATAAATCTCTTTTTATGATTTAATCAAATTTAATCTATATTAACTTAAATTGCGGCACCGGTGCGGCACCAGATGTTTTTTATGACAAATGAATTTAACTTTACGGCAACTGAAATTAAGAAACTTAATGTTCCTGATAAAGGTAGGGAATATTATAAAGATACAAAAGAAAAGGGACTCTCATTATATATAACTTCAACTGGAGTAGTTACATTTTTTGTACGTAAGAGAGTTCATGGTAAAGATGAAAGGCTAATATTAGGAAACTTTCCTGAAATAAGCGTTGAGAATGCTAGAAAAATTGCTTTGCAAATAAAGGCTAAAGTTTCAGAGGGTAGTAACCCCAACGAAGAAAAGCATAGATTAAGAGATGATCTAACATTCAAAGAACTTTTTGATCAATTTATGGAACGCTACAGCAAAAAGCAGAAGAAGTCTTGGCAGTATGATGAGCGTGAGGTAAATAAATTTCTATCACACTGGTTCGGTAAAAAGATTTCTAGAATTACTAAACAAGAGATTCAACAGCTTCATGAAAGAATTGCAGAAAATAATGGTATTTATCAAGCTAACAGGATTTTAGAGAGAATAAGAGCTATATACAATAAAGCCATCGAATGGGGATGGAATGGTGTTAACCCTACTTCTGGCATTAAAAAGTATAGAGAGAAAAAACGAGAAAGATTTTTAATGCCAGAGGAATTGCCAAAATTCTTTGAGGCTTTGTCAGAAGAACACAACGAAACTGCCAGGGATTTTATACTAATATCACTATTTACAGGTGCCAGAAAAAGCAACGTTCTAGCGATGCAATGGAAAGACGTAGACTGGCATCATAAAACATGGCGTATTCCAGAGACTAAAAATGGTGATGCTGTCATAATACCTCTTATTGACGATGCTATAGAAGTATTACAGCGCAGAAAAGCTCTGGCAATAAATGGCTGGGTATTCCCTAGCGAAACTAGTAGCTCAGGACACTTTGCTGATCCTAAAAAGGCATGGAAAAGAGTACTGACCAAGGCTGGCATTGAAGATTTACGTATCCATGATATCAGAAGAACCTTAGGAAGTTACCAAGCTATTGCAGGCTCAAGTCTATCCATTATCGGCAAATCACTTGGTCATAAATCCCAACAAGCAACTCAGATATATGCAAGGCTACATAACGACCCAGTAAAGGAGTCCATGGAGAAGGCAGCAGCATTGATGTTTAAGGATTGGGAAAAGTAATAATGGGTCTGTCAATCTAGGTGTGTAAATTAGAAGTAGATAAGTAAATCTTGGATAACGCAAATAAATCCAAGATTTACGTATCGTAAGAACAACAACTAAAATACACAGGTAAGAAATGACAAAAAGAATAAAATCACCATTTAAAGATGAAACGCTAGCAGATATTGTGCAGTATTGTGGAAGCCAAGAAGAATTAATGTCAACCTTCAAGCTACTGCAGAAAGCCATGTTAGAAAAGGCATTAGAAGGAGAGCTTGGGTATCACTTAGGCTATGATAAAAGTGAGCGGAGCGACGGCAGCAATAGCCGTTATGGATATGGCAGTAAGAAGATAATAACAAACACCGGGGAATTTGAAATCGCAACCCCTAGAGATAGGGATGCAAGTTTTGAGCCGAGGTTAATCCAGAAGGGGCAAAGAGAATTCAAGGGTTTTGAAGAGAAGATTATCTCGATGTACGCCAGAGGCATGAGTATGCGGGATATACAAGCGCAGCTTGAGGAGATGTACAGCATAGATGTATCGGCTGAGTTTATATCAAACGTTACCGACAAGGTAATTGACGAGGTTGTATCATGGCAAAACCGTGCGCTTGATAAGGTATATCCTATATTATACCTAGATTGCCTTGTGGTTAAGGTAAAAGAGAATAACCAAATTATAAATAAATCTTTGTTTTTGGCGATAGGGGTGAATATGGAAGGCCATAAAGAAGTGCTAGGCATGTGGCTTGCCAAAAATGAGGGAGCGAAGTTCTGGTTATCGGTTATTACCGAGATCAGAAATCGTGGCGTAGAAGAGATCTATATAGCCTGCGTAGATGGACTCAAAGGCTTTCCTGATGCAATTAACAGCGTATTCCCTAAAACGATAGTGCAGCTTTGCATAGTACATATGGTAAGGAATAGCTTAAATTATGTGCCATGGAAAGATCGCAAGTTGGTTGCTATAGATCTTAAGGCAATTTATACCGCTAGTAACGATAAGTCAGCTGAACTTGCTTTACAGCATTTTAAGGATAAATGGGATACAAAGTATCCTACCATAGCTGATATGTGGCAGCGTAATTGGCAGGGAATTATTCCATTTCTAAGCTTTCCCAATGACATCCGAAAGGCCATCTATACTACAAATACTATAGAATCCATCAATCGCCAAATTAGAAAAATCATCAAATCTAAGGGCTCTTTCCCCAATGACGAGGCGGTTTTTAAATTGGTATTTTTAGCCTTGCAAAATGCTGAAAAAAAGTGGACAATGCCCATCAGAGATTGGAAACTGGCCTTAAACCAGTTCGCCATCCTCTTTAACTCTCTTTACACACTTTAACTGATAGACTCGTAATAATAGATATTCTATAGGTTTTGCAATTAAACCTATTAACTACTATATTACCAAATTTTTTCTAATAAATCTTAATATATCACTCCTTAGCGAAATATAAAACTCTTCGCATTCTTGCTTAGTTCCATCAAAATATATATTGTTAGGAAATTCACCTAAATAAGCATGATCCATGAAGCTGATATGTTTTGATCCTTTATAATGTTTATATTCGTAGCCTGCTTCTTCTAATAGTTTTGCAGTTCCAGAGCTAACTTGATAATCCTTTCTTTCCTCTGATAAACAAAACAAAATTGGATATTTTTTAGGATATGGGAATTGTAACTCACCATCTATAAAAACTATACATTCTTTAACATTCTCAAAATTATCATGAAGTAATAGTGTATTTATACTTTTACGAAATATTCCTGATGTCCGGTTTGCAAGCATAAGTAAAGCATTTCCTCCCATTGAATGGCCAATTAAAGCTGTTTTATCAGAATCAATTTTACCATAGAATTCGTTCGCATTATTGGTTTTAATCCACTCAAACACATATAATATATCATCAATAATACTGCTATGTTTAGAACAGCTTCTACTTTCCCAGAATTTTGGAGGGTTTGAATCTGTATGGAGCTGATGCTGAATGCAAACTACAATAAATCCATTAGAAGCAATTTCCTCATTTATAGTGGCATAATCTGTCATTATGGCATTATTACCATGGCTAAAAAAAACTAATGGAAATTTTCCCTGAGCTATGTTAGAGGTGGAATCTAGTTTAGCAAAAACCATATTTTTTAATAATGTAAATTCTTTTGATCCTCTTGTTTCATATACTTTTTCATATGGGGCATTATTATTTTGATGACTTGGAAAATATACTTGCAGAGGAATTAGCTTGTTATTTCTGTACTCATCATAAAGGTCATACTTAGATAAACCTATACTAAATTTTCCAGTAGGAGCTATGATTATTTTATTTGCCATAATTATTACCTACTTACCACATCCACCTCAAGAAAGCCTTAAGCAATTGTAAAACAATTACCAGTAACATATCTTGATACTTTATTTGAAGATAAGTATAATATAGTAATTTGGATTTGCAACAAAACCAAGTAGTATTAACAGTTCCATTTCTATTTAGCTTCTAGAGTATAGATTAGTCCAGGTATAATATTGATTCTAATATTATATGATGAAAATTCTCTAACTAATACCTTAATTAACTTAAATTACCATACTCCTAAAATATTAGTAGAAATTATGGTATAAAAATATCAATAATTCCAGCTATTTTAGCATTGTTTTATAGTATCGATTTTTCCATTATGTGATTCAAATAACTCAAACGCCTCTCTAAATTCAAGATTTTTTACTTTACTTTACCTTTTTGACTTTTTTTATTTTTCTACTGTTGCATTAGATTCTAAAATTTAGGTCAAATATTTTATTAATAATATTGAAAATAATATTATCTAAACTAGTTGGCAATTAATAATTTGTCACTTTATTATCCATAAAAGTTAATAAAATTATGAGCAATTATGAAAAAATATGAATATAAGCACGTATATGGTCTTAGTGATAACCCACTTGATATTACTTTCGATTATATTATAGCTATAGGAGAGGGTGTAAATAAAGGGATTAAGAGTGCTTTAACTGGTTTACATCATCCAATAGATAACATACTGATTCCTACAGCAGAACTACTTTCGGACGTATATTTGGAAATCTCTAATAAAACAGAACTTAATCCTACTGTAGCAATAACATATGGATTGCTACCTGGTAAATATTTTCTAAATAATGATCCATTGTTAGAACATCAATCAAGAGCTAGAAATCATTATAGAATTGAAGGTGTAAAAGAACTATGGGAAGATTTTGCAAGTGCCAATAATCCCAAGAAAGTGGAGATGGCGGTTAGTGGACTTACAGACTGGATGGTAAATGGCGCAGCTATTGGCGGTGTGGTCAAAGCTGGAAAAATGGCTAAAAGTTTATCTAAGATAGGCACTACAAATGCTACCTTATATCAAAGTAGATTTAGAAAAGATTTTATTTCTTTTCCTGAGTTCGAATATTTGAATCTAAAAGCAGTAAAAGAATCAGGATATACTGGTAATTTACTATATGCAGTTACAGAAGATTATGAATTTTTGCTAGCAAATGAAGCTTTAAAAAAGCCTTATCAGTTTATACGAAAAGGTAGTGAAGATATAAGCCAATATATGGTGTTAAAGCATGATATACTAGCTAAATTTAAAAAGGTTTTTGCAGCAGGAGAACTCACATTTGAAAAGGGCATTATAACTGCATTTAATAATGATTCGGGTCATTTTTTACCTTTCAAATCCAAAATAGGTAAAATTGTACGTAAAGTGGTTGCTAAGAATGGTGGCGAAGAGATTTTTTATGCCACTGCAAGTATACTGAAAAAGGATAGAGCTATTATATTCAAGCCATCTTCTCAGATATTAAAGTCCCTGCCATATGGTGGGAGTTTAATGGCAGGAAGGGAGAGTAGTTCAAGTTTTTTCGAATATCCAGATTATGATTGCTCAGAAAGTAATATAACTGAGAAAGAATTATGGTATCACATGGGTTATACATCGATGCTAGATGGTGAGACTTTTGATGCAGTCTATGATCCTAATAGCCCGAATCAGCCAAAGTATATTGAAGTAAGTATGCTAGATCAGATTAATGATATGCATAATATAAAATTTACTAAATCTTATCAGTCTCATGATCATAACGCAAGTTCTCGTGAAGGAAAGTTTCAGGCAATCAATGCTGAAGATGATAACTATGCATGTCTTAAGGAATATTATGAACAAATAGAACGAAAAGTTACAATAGAAGGTTTTGATGATGCGCGTGAGCTGCATAATCACATGATGCTAAAAGAATTATTAGAGCGACGTGAACAAAAACTGCAGAAAGAAAAAGAAGTTAAAGAAAACATAGAACATACAATAGCTGAGCAATCTATAGATATTGAGCCTCATTTATTAGACAGATTTGCAAAACAGGTAAAGCCTAACCAAGATAACATTTCATCCAAAAAACCCTCAACATTTGCTACATACAAAGCAATCAAAAAAATTCAATCAGAATTTCCAGATTTAACAAAGCTTAAGACTGCTCAGGTTAAAGAAATTAAGAGTACTTTTAAAAAGGAATTAGGCAAAAGTGTTAGCGATGAAGCAGTAATTGATAACCTTAAAAATGGCTATTTTGGTTATGTAAACAGGCAAGTTAAAGAGATGATGGGTTATCAGCCAGTACGTAATGACCAAACCAACCAGGATATTAGGCAAATTCAAGACGTTTTACAAAAAATGCGTGAAGAGCAGATATATGCGCAAAAAATTCAGGATATCAGTAATTTCGGCAGTTATAGTGCGGCACTCGCATCGATGTTTGGCAAAGATAAGCTTGCTGGCAAAATTATGTCACATACTAATAATGCGCTTATGATTGGAACAAATCTAAACCGTATTGCACCTAATATGCTTGCAAATATGGGAGAACTAGGCGCTGGGCTTGGGGCAGCAGGTGGCATGATATCTCAAACAATATCCGCATTTGTACCATATTTAGGTGTGGCTGTGGGTATTGCGTCTATGCTTGGACTTGGAAGACGTAAAAGCAAAGAGAACGGCATGCAAAAGTTTATGGAAGCAATAATTCAGCAGTTCCACCACATAGTACATGCAGATGGAGAGCGTACAAGGCATGCTATATTTGAGCTTGGTCACAAAATGCAGCTATGGAATATGGCTCTTATGGAAGCTTCACACAAAAACTATATAGCAACTTTAGAAAACAAAAGGGATATTGCACTATTCAGGCAGGAAGCTTCTGAATTATTTAGCCAAATCTCGGATAACTTGATCAAAGTTCAGGAAAATATTCAAAATAACGCTGATAAATCACTTGAGCAGTTTAATCAATTATTAAATGCAATTTTAGAGACTGACTTACATGCAAGTCTTAAGAAGGAACTTGAAACAATTATTGGTCGTTTGAAAGAAGCCAGAAATAGCAATGGGCAAAGTGAGGCAGATTTTAATGCTGATATCACAACACTAAAAAGACTTGGCACAACTTATGCCACAAGTAGCCCTCATACTGGAGGCAATGTAAATTTAAATCCTAATGCAATGCATGCGGCTTTAACTCAGGCAAAAGACAGCTCCTACATCGTGAACTTACTTAAGAATTTACTCAAAGTAAATACGCCTGACTTACCTAATCCAAGATACATAACTGAAGTTATTAAGGTTGCATGTTATACGCTTAAACTGCAAATGAATTCTAGCCAGGCAGACCCACAAGATATTAAAAACAATGTAGAAAGCTTAAGGCAGATTGCAAAAAATGCCAGAAGTATCATCGAGTTTGAAGATAGAATCAAGAACCCTGATATTATTAAAAATCAGCTAGAAAATTATAAAGCTAACTTGCTGAAATTTAAGGAATTTGTGGAAGCAAAAATAAAGCAAGAAGATGCAAGACTTACTACAGAGAGGCAACGTGATCTTCAAAAAATGTTCGATGAATCTGCAAAGACCTTGAGTATGGAATCATACCCTAAATATGATGAAATATTAAAAGAAGTTGGCACATTTGAACAAAATGTAAGACAGGATTTTGCAAATTTATATAACTCGTATGATAAAGGATTATAATAATGTTACTGAAATCTCATAAACCAGAATATTATGTTATAAAGACTTGGGATTTTGATTCTTATATGACATATTTAACTCAACTTGAGCCTAATAACCATAATAAACCTAATAGTTTATCAATACATTTAACTTATAATCAAACATATAATACGCCAGAAACTGTTTCCATATGTTATGCCAACACATTATCAAATAAACGTTATGAAGATGATTATAATGCTGTAAAACATAAGGTGTTTGGAAATAAAAATAACAGCCAGAATATAGATGGTGATGTTCATAAGTTTAAAACGACTCAAGGTAAAATACTTAAATCATCTGATGTTAATTTATTTGATATTCTAGATTCAAGATCAAATCAAAGTCATCTTGCTTCTGACAGGACAATTACAATAAAATATAAAGATCACAAACTTAAAGTTTTTAAACCCGAGGGATTTGATCAGCTATTTTCATCTAATGTACTACATGTTTTAGAAACTTTAGGTATGGGTAAGTTTGAAAGTATTATAGAATTATCTGAAAGTAACAGCTTTGATTTTAAAACTTACTTTATAATTGGTAATGAAAAGCATTTAGTTGATCATAAACATGGCAATATTTATTTACCTGATTATCAAAATCCTGAGCATGTTATGATACTTGCTTGGTATGGTGGGTGGCATATAACAAAAGATGCAAAAATTATGAAATATACAAGACAATCTAAAATTAGACATACTACGAATTATACTGATATCAAATATGAAATAAAATACCCTAAAAATACCCCAAATGAAGGTATTAGAAGTATTATTGAAAATAATAAAACTAAAGAAGTTACCTTACCTGTATCAATTAATCTTATTCGTGAAAATATGAACTTAGCACGTCAGGCTAGATATATGGCATTAAGATCAAATTTCCATTATCAAACGCGCTCTGAATATCAAGGAATGCTACAAATCGCTTCTGTTAACTACCATGTGATTAGCAATATGCTTTCACTAATATATGGTGATGGTTTTATTAAAAATGATAAGTGCCAAGAGTTTTTAACTCTTGATAACCAACTTGAGGATAAAGTTGCAAATTATAAAGGTGAAGATGGTTATTTACCTTATGTAATCGATAATATGATAAAAAGTATAGATCAGCTTCAATGTACACTTCCAAAGTTGGAGAGTATAAATCAACCAACTTATGAGCTAAGAAATGGGCTTCTAGATGAATTTGAAAGCTTAATTGATTTATATGAAAATAGGATGATTTTAGAGGTTCCTACAATACCAAAAATTGAGGAGATTAAGGCTGATAACGATCTAGTTGAAAGTCTCATGGAAGAAAATAAAAATTTAAATAATAAAGTAGATGCTATGTCTGGTCAAATGAATGAGATGGCTAGTCAAATGAGTGAAATGGCAAAAATGATGGCACAAATGCAGCAGTTACTTATGAGTCAGCAAAATGCTCAAAACCAAACCTCATTTAGAGAAGTTTCGGAGCAAAAAGACCCAAATAGTCAATATCGAAGTTAACTTATAAGTAGGGTTCATGTAAATAATGAACCCTAAGCCATTCATGAATTAACTATTATAAACTTTATACGATTCTTTCTTGAACTACTCCTTCTTTGTTTTGCGAGGGTGATTCTGTAACTCTTTGCCTATAAGGTGAATTAGCTTTATTTTTTATTATTTCATCGCAATACGTGAGGGCTTCCGAAGCATCTATATTTAAATAAGAAAATATATAAGTTTGTAATTCGGGTAGTAAGTTGGTTATGAGATTATCATCTGGAACGCTGCCAGAGAAAGTAATAACAAAATTTGCGAATGTTTCCATGGTTTTTCTAAAATGTTCAAATCTTACAATATTGGAACCTTTTGAGGTATTTAACTTTGCAGTTTGCACTAAACCAATTATAATTTTTGTAATTTCTTCAAAATGCAATTTATTTTCTAACATACTAACTATCAAAGGGGATGTATCGATACAGTACTTATCAAAGATTTCACCATAAAAAGCTGTGATGTTGTCCTTTTCTATCGAATTTTGTTCGTATATAATATTTAATATACTATATTGTTTAGCATACCTTCTAGAATTAAGCTGGGTTTGATTGAATTCAATTAATTTAGTATGCAAGTCTTCTGATGTTATATCCCAAAGGAATTTAGCAACGTTTTGGGAACCCCTATAAGTTGCTACATGTAAAGGTGATTGACCTTTATTATTTAAAATATTGGGATTAGCTCCTTTAGAAATTAGATACTGCACCACCTCAAAATGCCCATGACTGGCGGCGTTATGTAATGGGGTTTCTTCCAAATGGTTTAATTCATCTAATTTTGCCCCATTATCCACAAGAAGAGTAATAATATCCAATCGACCATCTAAACAAGCCCAGTGTAAAGGTGTTCTATTAACGTGATCTTTAGCATTCACATTAGATCCTTTATCAATAAGTAATTGTGCTACAGATAATAAGCATCCTTTTATTTTCACAGTCTTATGCAAAGGTGTTTCTTGATCTTCATTCTCTGCATTTATATATGAACCATTTTCTAAAAGGAATTGTACAATTCCCAAATGTCCTTTTCCAGCAGCTAAATGAAGAGGAGTATTTTTTGTACCTTTATCATTAGTAAGGCTTGCACCGAGTGAAAATAAAAATTTCATAACTTCAAAATGCCCTTGCATTGCAGCAACGCGTAAAAGTAATGATTTATCATTTTTTGGAATCTTTGAGTCTGATTTTTCAATCAAGAATTTAACTATTTCCAAATATCCATGTAATGCAGCATGGTATAAAGGAGTTTCATTATCTTTATTTTCAGCATTTACATACAAGCCTTGACTATATAAGAACTTCACCATTTCTAAGTGTCCATTCATCGCAGCATAGTGTAAAGGAGAATCAATAGGGATAATACCATTAACATAACATTTAGGATCTTTTTTAAAAAGAAATTTTGCTATTGTTATATGACCTAAAGCAGCGGCTAAATCAAAGGGAGTCATTAGATGATAATTTAGAACTCTAATGTTTACATCCTGGGTTAATATAAACTCCACGGCTTCTTTATAGCCTTTATAAATTGCTAAATGTAGAAAAGTATTGTTTTGTTTAGATGTTATTTTTAATTGTTCTAAATTTAAGCCTTTAATAGCGTTTTCAAGATTAGGATAGTCCTGATTCCATAAATTCATGTTATTTAGAATATTTATAGCTTCTTGATTCCTATTCGCACCAATATCATCTTGTTTCATTTTCATTACCATTAATTAAATTTAAGATATTATATTAACTATTTGTTAATTTGTCAATATCCCTAAATTCTAGAATCTAATGCAACAGCTGATATGTAAAAAAGGTAAGGAAGTGGTGTTGAGTAAAAGAAGGATTGGAATATGAGGAAGGAGAAGGATAGAGTGCAGCACTTGAACAAAAGAGCTGCAAATGAAGAGATATCACAGAATAGGAATAAAAGAAAGGACAAATATATATGGACTTAAACTTAAAGGGTATGGAGTTAGTGAAATAGCAAGGATATTAGGTAGGAATAAGGGGAGTATAAGCCGAGAGCTTAGGCGGAACGTGGGATGTGGATTTTATCATCCTGTAGAGGCGGATGAGGAAGCTAAGTTGCGTCGCAGGCACAGAAGCGGGAAGATAGAGGGCAATAGCCTAATAGAAAGACAAATCACTGCAGACCTAAAGAAGTACTACAGTCCTGAGCAGATAGCTGGTAGTTTAAGGGTCAGGGGCGTCAGGATATGTCATGAGACGATATATCAGTATATATACCGAAGGAAGCCTGATAGAGAACAGCTGTATAAGTATCTGAGATATAAGCATATTACAAGGTTTAAGAGGGGTGCAAGGAAATCGAGGTTAGGCAATATAGTAAAGGCAGTATCGATCCATGAGAGACCGAAATCTGTAGAAAAAAGGAAGTCATATGGGCATTTTGAGGCTGATTTAATCATGACACATAAAGGCAGATCCGACAATTTCCTAGTACTAGTAGAACGCAAAACCAGAGCAACATTTATTATGCATAACACATCAAAACACGCGGATAATATAGCAGAAAAGCTAAATGACTTCTGTAACAAATATAAAGTCAAATCAATTACCTTTGACAACGGCAAAGAGTTTGCTAAACATTACACCCTAAAGGTTAAAACTTACTTCTGTGATACATACTCTCCTTGGCAAAAGGGTACTGTCGAAAACACTATATCCAGAATAAGGCATTTATATGATAAATTTAATGGAGACCATATAATGATTCAAAACCACCTCAATAACACACCAAGAAAGGTTCTAGGCTTCCTAAAACCTCAAAAATTAATCCCTAACTTATTAATAAATCGTTGCACTACTATCTAGAATGTACCATCTATTTTATTGATAAAGACTTTATTAATAAAATAATGAAAACAAATATGAAAACCCAAACAAAATATCTTTATTTTTATCTTTTAAATTTAGAGATGTTGCTTGTGCCTGCTATTAAATCGACCCAGTTTATTTGGATTGAATGTCTTTTATGAGTAGCCTTAGCATTATCAGGCATTGTACTTGCATTAGCAATTCTTTGATTATCTAGATTATTACGTCCACCTAAAACATATTCAAATATAAACTTGCCTAATGTAGTTGTTGTTGCATAACTACGCTTTTCAAAACCAAAATAACTAATAACAACTGCTGCTAACGAAGATATAGTATTTCTTACGGCATTATTATCAAATATTATTAAGCTTGGTGCAAGGGCTTTAAGACCTTTATTGAGCAGTTTCCCTATACAAATTCTTCTTGTCCATGTGAAGCCTACTTTTAATAAATTTGTAAGACTAAAATATGATTTAGTCTTACGGTTAATATTCATCTTGGAAGGAGAAGGATTAATGTCTGTGTCCTTCAATGGTACAAGAGTCTTATTATTTTTTCTTTCTCTAATATTATCACGATATAATAAAGCTTCAGAAGCATCCGCATTCAAATAAGAAAATATTTGATATTGAAGTTCAGTAGGTAAATTATCTATTAGATTAAATTCTGGGCTTGCGCTTGTAAAAGGAATTGCAAAATTACGAGAATTTTTGATTCCATTAACAAAATCGTATGATTCAACTTTATTAGAACGTTTTTGTAAATTTAATTTGGCAGTTTTATTAAACTGAAGTATTATTTCTCTCGCTTTTATACAAGGCACATTTAATTGTCTCATTTTTTTTAAAAAATCAGATATGTTTACTTGATAATTGTTACAAATTTCTCCTTGCAAAGCTGTATAATCGTCTTTTTCAATGTTCGCCTGTTCGCATATAATGTTTAAAATATCGAATTCACCTCTTTCTTTTAAAGAATCTATTTTGTAATAATCATCTCTAGTCAAATGATGATTTATTAAATTACGCTTATCCCTATCTGATGTTTTTTGCCAAAGAAGGTCAGTTATATGTTTATGTCCTTTTTTCATTGCTTCCACTATTGGCAATTCACCAATACTGATATTAGCGTTATTGTTTAGAAGGTATTGAACTATTTTTAAATCACCATATAGAGCAGCAATATATAAAACTGTATGACCGTATTGGTCTAAAGCGTTAATGTTAGCTCCTTTTTCTATCAGATATTCAACTACCTCTAAATAACCATTTGTTGCAGCAGTATGTAAAGAGGTATTAAGATGCTCTCTTTTTATATTTAGAGAAGTATGATTTTCAACAAGATGTTTTACTATCTCTAAATGTCCCTTATATGCAGCGTAATGGAGTACGGTATGATTGTATTTATTTTCATTAACCTTTGCATCCATTTTAATCAGATACATTAATATCTCTAAATTTCCTCTATCACCCCCCTCATGAAGTGGCGTCGATTGAGATTTACATTTAGCATTAATATTAGCCCCATTTTCAACTAAATACTTTATTAACGGAAAATTCTTACGTAATACAGCGTTGTGTAAGGGCGTCTTCCCATAATTATCTGCGGTGTTGATATTGGCACCATTTTTAACAAGATATTTTACTATCTTCAAATGTCCATTAATTGATGCATTATATAAAGCTGTTTTATGTGTTTTAGCTTCCTCTTGATGAATATTAATTCCATTTTCAACAAGATATTTTACGACTTCAAAATGACCACCAAGTGCCGCTTCATGTAAAGATGTTCTGTCATGTACATCTTTAACGTTAATATCAGCGCCATTCTCCTTTATATATTTTACTATTTCCAAATGTCCACGTCCAGCAGCTAAAGATACTACGGAGGTGTTATTAGATGCAATAGCATTTATATTAGCACCATTTTCGATTAGGTACTTTAGTACCTCTAAATGTCCTTTTAGAGCAGCCCCATGTAAAGGGGTAAAATTAAAAAATTCAATAGCATTCACATTTGCACCATTTTCAACAAGATATCGTACTACTGGTAAATGCCCCCTTATTGCCGCATCATGTAAAGGAGTTGAATAGTAATAATCTTGAGAATTAGGATCGATACCCTTTTCTATTAAGTACTTAACTGCCTCAATATTTCCTTGATAAGCTGATAAATGTATTAATTTATTATGGTTTTCTGAAATTACATCTAATTCATTTTGTGGAAGAGATCTTATAACTCTTTCAAGCTCTAAGAAATCTTTATCCCATAAATCCTTGTTATTTAAAACTATTAACAATTCTGAATATCTATAAGCTTCAATATCTTCTTGCTTCATTTAATGACCCGTATTTAAATTAAGCTAATTATAATAATAAATGGTTAATTCGTCAAGGTTTACAGAAATTTAATTAATTTACAGTAAGAATAAGGCGTAATTTGCAATAATCACATATAATCAACTTCATGATGATAATGTTCTTTGTGAAGATCTGTTAATTCTTGAAAATGAGCGCTAAATGGTTCGTCGTAATAATTAATACCCGTAATATTATGTTGTTCTAGGTATTGATTCATAGCTTTGTCAGACCATGTCCACCATATATTATTATAATCTTCTTTATTAATAAAATATATTTTCCCTGAAATCTTACAATCATCTGCCAAATTTATATTACATGTATCCTGTATAAAAATATAATTCGCATTTATTTTTCCTGAAGGAATTGATACTTTATTTTGTAACATTAAAGTACCAACGGTAATATTTGCATAATCAAATACAATCAATCCATAATGAGACATAGAGGATTGACCAAACGAATAAAGATTAAAACTTATTGAATAAAAAATATTTGTTTCCGCACAGGGCATAATAACCTTTCAATATTAATTTATATTAATAAATAATTAATATAAATTATCAAAATTGTCAAATATCATAATTATAAAAACTTCATAAAGCCAAAGTAGTGTGAAAATTTTTGTTATATTTCAATAACTTAGCAACAAATGATAAATAATATTTATTAATAAATAGTTAATATATGTTGCAATTTGGTTAACGATGCTTATAATATCATATACTTTAAAAATGGAGTCCATAATGAAACAAGAAGAACTATTAAAAGTTTTAAATGATTTTGATGATATTAACCAGCCAGTTTATGAGTTAAACAATCTAGTTAAGTTATTAAAATTAGAGCAACTTAATGCAAAATCAAGCAATAGGGAATATGCATTAATTCATATAGCAGCTCGTCAAGGATGTATTCAAACAGTCCAGTATTTACTGGATAAAGGTATAAATATTGATATCGCAACAAATTGTGGAGAGACACCATTACACATTGCTGCTGAATATGGTAATTTTAATATGGTAAAATATCTTATTGAAAATAGAGCCGTCGTTAATGCTAAGGATTGGAATGGAGAAACTCCATTACATTGGGCTTGCAAAAGTTGTAATATAAAAGTAGTAAAATACCTTATTGATAAAGGGGCTGATGTAAATGCTGCTGATGATTCTGATTATATACCTTTACATGAAGCAGCAAGAAATGGAAATTTAGAGGTAGTAGCTCATCTTATTAGCAAGGGTTCGATAGTTAATCCTGATAATGCACCTGATACACCTTTATTTAGAGCAATGGAAGAAGGTAATGCTGAGATAGTAAACCATCTTATAGAAAAAGGGGTTGATGTTAATGAATATAATTATCTTTTGGGATTACCCTTAACGTATTCAATAAGATTAGGAAATAAAAATCTTGTAAATATTATTTCACCTAAAACGTCGGAAAATATAAAAATAGAAGTATTTGAATCTTTTCGTGATAAGCTAGACTCATTAAAAAAGAAAAATTCATTTGATGTTTTAGATATTGTTTATGAACATTTTGAAATCAACAAAGATATTTATACAGAACTTTATAGCGAAATATATAATAAATATAATGTAAATGTATCCCAGTTATTAAAAGAATTGAAGGAAGATGATGTAAGCTATGAGGATATCACTAAGCTTATAAAAGACTTTATAGGTACTATAAAGTTAAATACAGATAAAAACTCTTTAAGAATAAATATGTTTAGTTTTATAAGCTCAATAATAACAGCTAGAGAATTTGCATTTATATTTGCAGGTGATGTTCCAAAAGATAATATTATAACTAATTTACCTCGTGAAATACAATCTCATATACTTTCATATTTAAATGTGGATGGTGGTGAAACATTATCATATCTTGATAAAGTAAAAAGAAATAGAGCTGGTTATAATAAGGAGTTATAATTATTAATACCCTCCACTTGGTTACCTATTAATTCTAATTTCAATCCCCTATAAGTCTTAATTAGGGGATTTTTTTATTCAACTTTCACCTCTTTTAGCTTTGCTACTTTTAACATAATCTATACCTTATATTACTTTTTAAATTATAACAGTTCTGAAAATTCAGATGCTAATTTGTATTTTCTATTTTTTTTAGAGGATCCTACTATTTCTAAAAAACCACTTTGCACCCAATCTAGGCATATTTTAGAACTTGTTCTAGGTTTAAAACCAAACAACTCCCCTATTTGCGAACTACTAATTATTTCATATTCCTGAAACAAGCTGAGTATCTTTCTCTGCCTGGGGTCTAATTTTTTTAATAAATGACTATTATCTGGCAAATTCTGTATTTTTGCATCTTGCATATGTTTAAGAACCTTCTTAAATGATGCTTCCATACCTTCTATAAAATATTCTACCCATTTAGTAATATCTGCTTCTGCTCTACCGAAATAGTAATTATGCGATTCACCTATGCTAATAGCTTCATAATATGCGCCTAAATTTCGTGCATAGTATTCTTCTAATGAATATAACCCTTTTAAATCATAGCCTCCCATATGAAGTATTAAGGTAGTGAGCAATCTTGCCGTTCTTCCATTGCCATCATAATATGGGTGTATAGTTGCAAACTGATAATGTGAAACTGCAGCAATTACCGGGCAAGGCAAATCGCAGGTATTAATCCATTCTACCAGATCTTTCATTAATATGGGGACATCATTTGCTTCTGGAGGCATATATATAATTGACTTTGTCCTTCCATCACGAATAACATTTTGACCATCCCTATATTCTGTAGGGGAAATTTTAGTTTTCCCATTAGACATTACCAAACTATGCAGAGTCTTTATTAGTTTTTCTGTAATTCTTGTATTTGATGCGGCATATTTCTCTACTTGGTTAAGCGCAGCATAATAACCTAAAACTTCATTTTCCTCCCTCTCTCTTCCGGGAAAATGCCCATCAAATTTAATAACTGTTTCAATTTGTGCTGGTTCTAATTGGTTGCCCTCTATCATTGTCGAAAAATGAGTAGTGTATAATTTGGCAGTTTCTCGTAATGTCGTTAGTATAGTCGGGGTAATAGGTAAATGTATAATTCTCTCCTTAACTGATTCTATGCTTATCAATAAATTCAATATGTTAGGGGTTAATTTGAAATTGGGAGTAAAGTTTATCGGCATAATATCAGCAATTTATCGGTATTAATTATTATTTAATAATGCCGATAAATTGCCGATAAGTCAAGATATTATCTATAATACCCGTATATGTACCCATAAATACCTATAAATTCTTAATTTCTAAATTGATTAAGAAAAGATAGTGCCATAACTTTTCTTAATGGGTTTTATTGCGTAAAGTTAAGTTGGGATATATAACGTACCTTATCTATTATCTATCCCAAACACGAACTGTCCATTTTTGCACCTTTTTATAGAATTATTTGATTACTCTTCATCCCCACCAATATTCTTTTACTATATTATCATCAATATTGGTATAGATGTGTCTAGCATCGCTGGGCTTCAATAATTCTAGCGTTAGAAGTTCAATTTTAATGGTTTCTGAGATGATTATCGTAATTTTGATTATATTTTTTCCATATCGTTAATTAGATACCAAAGTTTTATCAATGCTTCATTTCTAGCTCTAAATGAGGCATAGGTATTTTGTTTTTCCGTATCTACAATGTGCGTTGCAAATACAATGCGGCGGTTTTCTTTTTCAATATATCCTACAAACCATCCATGCTGAAATTCAGTTTTATTGCCATTTATATCTAGTAATATACCATTACCTGTCTTTCCATAAAGATTCCACCCTCCTGGCATTTCTTGGATAAACATAATTTTTTTAGTTTTTTCATAAGATTTTTGACTTATAGGAAATTTACGATCTATTAATTTTTGTAAAAAATGAGTTTGTTCCTCTGGTGAAATTTTAAGAGAGCTTGAAACCCAGGCATCTGCTACACCACCTGAGAGATCCATATTGCCGTACGAAAATTTCGTTACGTAATCCTGAAATTTTTCTATACCAAGTTTAGTAGTTAAAATCCGTGAATACCACAAGCAACTATCCCTTATCCAAGTGCGAGGATTATGATTACCATTACACACATTTATATAAGGATCTGTTTTAGGTGGTAGGGACCAAGATGGATTACTTTCACTTTTAAGAATTCCAGAATCAAACCCAATTATACTTAACGCAATCTTAAAGGTAGATTGAGGAGGATAAGGTTTATTACAGTCACCTTCTTTTTGGATAATTTCATTATTTTCTTTAGTTACAAAACAAATTTCTGAAGCTAATACCAAATTAATATGTGAAATAAAACAACATATTATTAAAATCATCGTTTTCATATTTTTACTCCTATATTTAATAAAATTTTTTATTATATACTTTAGATCGTTTTGAGTTAAAATTATAACTCATATAGAATTTATGCTTTTCGTAAACCATAATATTAAATCATCATCAACAGTGTAGCTGTTTCCTGGAATTACAGGCTCGTAATTATAAGTAACGCCTTTGCCATCAGGTATATAGCCACGTTTTACGTAAAGTTTTTGTGCTGCGCCATACCCACCATCATCTCCTGCATAAAGTCCGACACCTATGCCAACTCCATCTGAATAAAATTTAGCCTGGTTTTCTAAACTATCTAGTAAAGATGAAGCAATACCCTTATTTCTAAAGGCAGGCAAAACATTTAAGTCCTGAATTTCTGGGATATTCTCTTCTTGAAAAGGTTTATATTGTGATTCAAAATTAAGTGTAGCGTAACCTGTAACCTCAGAATTAACTGTTGCTACCAGAATTTTCCTAGTGCCATCTTTTTGTTCATCTAGATATTTTTCAAACAATGACTTTGGCTTATGCCAATTGTTTTTAGCAAATGCTTCATAAAGTATATCTATATATCTATAATCTAAAAATTCTATATTTATTTTCATTTTTGTTCCAGTTTTTGTTATCAAGCTATTTTTTTATCAAGCCAACTAGCCTTACTGGCGCTTCTGTGCCATCTTTGACTTTAATAGGAAGTACCATTACATAAGAACCTACTTGCGGCATACGCTTTAGATTTGTAGCATTTTCTATCAATATTTTTCCTGCTCCTAAAAATAATCGATGTACCGGAAAACCATTCTGAGGGATATCTGGAGAAAGTGTATCAATACCAAGGGCATTAATGTCTCGTTTTAGTAAAAGCTCTGCTGCTTGATTTGATATATATGGAAATATGTGATTATTATGATACTTAGTTGGAGTATCCCAAAATTTACTCCATCCTGTATTAATCATAACACAAGTACTTTTATTGATTTGACCATGTTTATTCTCAAATTCAATGATATCAGATTTGGCTAAACTAAATCTTGCATGACATCTATCTGAAACATCAATGATAATAGCAGGCATACACATTTCATCTAGATTAAAATCATCGATGCATCTTCCTCCAGGAATACAGTGGCTTGGCGCATCAACATGAGTACCAATACCTGCATTCATTTTGATTTTCATTACACGGAATTTATCTTCGCCTTGACAGTCGGTGTAATCAACATGGAGATTATGATTAAATCCACAATCACCATTCCATGTAGGAATAGTGCTATCGAGAGAATGTGTTAAGTCAATTAATTTATATGGAAAACTCATAATTATAGCTCTATAAATTTATTAAGAATTTTTATCATGCTATTATTGATGCTTTTATAATCATTGCTTAACAATATATTTTCAGATTGTGTAAATTTAGATGGTTTAAGATCACCAGGAACTGCTCTTATCATTTCTTTTATTCCTTCTAAAATTATTTCTAGATGGCACTGAAATGCATATATTTTCTGACTATATTTAATAATTTGCCTTGGACAGCCTTCGCTATATGCTAATATTTCTGATGTATCAGTTAAGCCTGGCATATCATTATGCCAATGAATCACATCCAAAGTTCTGCCAAATTCCTTTAATAGTGGATCATTAAATCCAATGTCTGTAAGTGTTATAGAAAAAACACCAACTTCCTTTTCTGGACTTCTCCCTGTAACAGCGCCTAAAGCCTCGCCTATAAGCTGAGCACCTAAACAAAAACCAAGTATTCTTTTATTATGTTTAATGGCATCTTTGATTAATTCAATTTCATCTTTTAGGTATGGAAATTTATCAATCTCTATTGGACTTTGAGGTCCTCCCATTACTATTAAGACATCAAAGTTATCTATTGAGGATAGGTTTTCACCTTTATAGGGCTTCTCTATTTTAAAGTTGAATTGATTTGCTGATGCCCAGTCCTCTATTACTCCAGGTGTTTCAAAATCTGCGTGTGTGATGCATAAAATATTCATAATTAAACCCTTTTAACTTTTTTGGAGTTTGTTCTATCATTTTTTATCCAAAAATTCATCTATTATTGCTAATGTTTTTGCCTGAACTTCTTTATGGCCGCGGTCAGATAACTCTATATGTTTTGCTTCAGGTAATTCAATTATAGTCGCGCCTGTTTCTGGTAAAACTCCTGGGTCGGCTTTGGTGTCGTTTGCTCTGATACTTAAAATTGAGACATTTTTGCTAACTGGAAAAGGGTACCTTAAAGAATCAAGTGAGATAACTTTATACACCATTTGAGGATATTTTTGAGCAAAAAGCATTGACATATCCCCACCATTTGAATGACCTATGAGTATAATATGCGAATAAGCAAGGCCCAGTCCCATTTTTTGAAACTCTGATATTACAAAGCTAATATTTTGAGCTCCTTTATGCCAAAATGGCATTCTGCGTTTAAAAAGATCTCCTGTTCTTGGTAAGGGTTTGTCGCTATCAAGATCATGCTGAATACTTGCAACAAAATATCCTTTTTCAGCTAAATGATTGGCGATAAATGAATATTCAGTATTCTTCGCTCCATAACCATGGCTTATGATAACGAGGGGGATTTTATTTTTTATGTCTTTAAGAGTATGTTTATGGTAATCATTAAAGTATAATTCTATTGGTATTTCTCGGTGTCTAGAAGAATCTACAAATGTATACGACTGTTGTATGATTGGATTCAACTGATTGTTTTCTACTAATTTAGAGCACTGTGTAAGTGTGATAGTTATAATAAAGCCAACAATAAACTTACTTAACATTTTTTACCTCTTCATCACTGAGCCATTTTTTGTGTTTTATCAAATACTCAGTTTGATAATTAATTATATTTTGATTCCAAGCTTTACTTTTTGCACCTTTATAATGATATGCCATAAAATTTATACCTAGCTTTTTGCATGCATCAGATACTGATTTTATATGCTCTAAATCATCGTCGAACATTACAATAGCTTTTGGGTAATAATCAATCTCTTTTAGAAACTTTATCAAAACAGGCCCTTTTGGAGTAAGATCTGTAGCGAGTATTCCTTTAAAAAATATTGGGTTACGATTATCGGCCTTAAACTTTATGACTTTATCACCGAAACTTCCTTGAAACCCAAGACTTTTTAGATGTTCATATCGCCATTCTGCTAGCTCACTATACATTCCTAGCCTACCAGTATTCATGCCTGTAAGCGCAATAAATTTAAGATCTTTACTCTTTATGTTATTTATTATATATACAATACAAGGTTCAATTAATGGCCTTTTAGCATCTCGTAAGATTATTGAAACCAAATAGTCCCAGTCTTTAACTTCAGGATGAGATTTGATTAGATGATTACGAAATTCCTTACCTTGCTTAGTATGCTCATTAATTAAATACGAATCTAACGGCTGAATAAGCGTTTCATCAACATCAAATATAACCAGCGTATTTTTAGGTAAATCAAAATTTGCTTCTTTAAAAGAATAAATTTCCGTAACTTGGTGGGGTTTATGAGTATAGGTGCAAGATGCTATGAGTAATGTTAGGAATAAACCTAGTATATATTTAATTTGATTAATCATTGAGATTTCTACCTCGTGTTCTAGTTTTAATATATGTCTTTAAAAAACCTAAAGCATATAGTCTAAGTGATTCTTTATCTTCTGAATATAAAGGAACAATTTCATTATTTTCTATATACTCGGCACCTTCTTTTATAGAGTTATTTTGTAGTAAATCGTCTAGTACTTGTATTCTTAATTCTTTAGATACTTCTTTATCTTCTGGTTTTTCAGAAAATACAAACCATACCAGAGAGGTTAGAAAATATGTGCGGCTAATTGCCTTGTTAAAATTTTCTAAATTGTGTGAATCTATTTTATTATCAAAATATTCTGATAACAATAACTGTTTTTGTTTCTCATTTAATCCATTTAAAAGAGCAAAATATCCTAAATCATTATATCTGTAATCCCATGATGCAGCAGTAAAATCAATAATATATATTTTATTGTCGTTAGAAATCATGATATTTTCAGGAATCAGATCTGAGTGAGACAATACTATATCTTTCTTTTGTAACAACATTTTTTGCCCTTCTTGAATATACTCTTTGTATAATTCAGTGAAGACCATAGGAAATGCTATGTCATTACTCAAAGCTTTGTTATAATCTTTTTCCGCCCTAGCTGACTGTGGTCTATATTGGATAAATTCTCCTTTGTAATTATGTAAGTTACGTATGAGTTTAGCTAATATTCTAATAATATCTGGGTTTTTAAGATCATTACGTGTAATTGCTCTACCATCAATATATTCAATAATCATAAATTTCACATCGGGATGAATATACAAAATTTTTGGACTAATCTGTATTTCATCAGATGCATATTTATGTGCAACAATCTCATTTAGTTTTCTTTGCTTATCATATTTTTTGTTAAATTCTCTTATAATAAATTTTTGCTGGTTTACTTGCAAAATATAAGTAGATGTAGAACTTAGGCCACTTTTTAAAGGGGTAATTAAAACATCTTGTTTCTTATTATTACTACCGAAATATTGATCCAAAAAAGGCTCTAGTTCACTTAAATCAACCATAATATTATCCCTTAAGTAAGAACTTTCCCTACAGGCACATCGTTTGGATCAGATTCATGTTCTTCAGGATCATCGAAAGGCATATTTATATAACCATTTTTAAGATAAAAGTTTAATGAACTTTTTCTAGATTCAGCATGTATACTCTTTATACCCAAATTTTTAAGCCATTTTTCAATAAATGCTAAAAACTTACTTCCAGAATTCTGATCACGTTTATTTTCATCTATTACAATAATTCTCATAGCTGCCCTTTTATCTGGCCAAAATTGGATATGGGCATATCCAATAATTTCTGTACCTTGATATAAAACCAGATGAGCATGCTTTTCATGATTAAATGTCCATGTATATGGATCTTCTATACCATAAGGGCAAAAAAAATAGGTGTCACGAAAATATTTAGCAGCTTTCCATTCGGTCTCATCGCTGCACTTAAGAATTCTAAGACGGTTAAATCCGGCCTCTTTCAAAATACTTCTTATAAAATTACCTTTGTAGAGAGTGTAATTTACAAACTTCGTGGATTCTTTTATAAATGATGATTCATCACGTAAAATATCCTGCTTGAGATTTGCATAAGTATCTCTTTTTTCTGTATTCGACCTTAAATAATCACGAAACATCAAATTTAGTTCGATTTCAGGGTGTAATTCTTCATACATATGGATATGTACAGAGTTGTTTGCATTTTTAAAATAATAACGCATAGGAATATTTAATTCCCCCCTGTAAATATAACCTATATTTTCTAAAGAGCTTATTCCATGATTTATGTCTTTAACCACAATTATCATGTCAATTATTGGCTTGCTAGCTAAGCCAGGTACAGATGTTGAGCCAATATGATGAATCTCTAGAAAATGATCACCTAATGTAGCTTTAATTCGTAAAGCTTCTTGCTCAAAAATATTTGGCCAATTTGGGTCATATGGAAGAATTGAAATAGTTTTCTTCATATTTTTATCTCTTTTATTTTGATTGGCTTTTCAAGTAATGCTAAACGATATTCACCAATTTTATTAAAACCAATATTCTTATATACCTTGATTGCTGCTGGATTATCTGTAAATAATATTGCCTTTTTGGTTCCCTTTGCTTTTTCTTGCACCAGCATCTGCGTTAGAATTAACCTTGCAAATCCTTTATTACGATGTTCTGGTGGGGTCCAAACAGGACCAACTTGTACCATTTCTTCTATACGGGCATTAAAGGCACAAAGAGATACTGGGATCCCATCATACAGCAAAACCCAGTTGTCATTAGTTTTAAGGCGTGTATTCCAGTGAGCTTCAACCTCTTTTTCAAGCTCATCATTGTTAGAAGCTCCTAATGCCTCAATATCGTAGCTTTTCATCCAATTAATTAGTAACTCTCGAGAAATATCTTGTGCTTTAACAACCGCAAAATTATTTGGTATTATTGATTCGGTTAAAGTTTCTAGGTTAATTTTATACAAACTTTCCTTTACATTTAAATTGTAATTGGCATTAAATAATCCAAGATGGTTAATTACTTCTTCAGCTTGTTTATTGGGCCCTAAAATTCCTGCTACAGGGCGTTTTATGTTATTTTTTAACTCAATAACCAGATGTTCTAATACTTGGTAATTAATGGCATGCATCATAATATTACCATTCCAATAATGAACAATTACTCCGTATAAATTATTGGAAGTGGGGTTTAAATAGCCAAAATATTCACCTTGAAAATCCTCTCCTCTGTACTCAATTCCTACAGCTTTAAGGTTACTGCAAATAAACATACATTCTGCCTTATATGGTGCCAAGTATTCTTCTAGTTTTTTTGTATCGAATGCTCTTAACAATTTGACATTCATACTTCAACCTTCCTGTCTTTTATCACCTAAGAAGCCGCCAACCTGGGCATCCCATAGTTTTTTGTATAGTCCTTGTTTAGCAAGTAGTTCGTTATGAGTTCCGTCCTCTACAATCTTGCCTTTATCAAACACTAGTATTCTATCCATATGCAGTAAAGTAGAAAGCCTATGGGCAATTACAATTGTAGTTTTATTTTGCATCAGCTCCCACATACTTTCCTGAATAACATTTTCGGTTAGTGAATCAAGCTGGCTTGTAGCTTCATCTAAAATAAGGATTGGAGCGTTTTTAAGTATTGCTCTGGCTATTGCGATACGCTGACGCTGCCCTCCAGAAAGCTTTACGCCTCGCTCACCCACTAATGAATTATAACCATCAGGTAATTTTTCTATAAATTCATGTGCATGAGCTTGCTTTGCTGCCTCCATAACTTCTCTATCACTTGCATCGGCTCTGCCATAACGGATATTTTCCATGAGTGTTCTGTTAAATAGAGATGGATCTTGTGGAATCATGGCAATATTTTTACGTAACGATTCCTGGGTAACTTCACGTATATCCTGTTCATCAATTAAAATAGCGCCATCTGTAACATCATAAAACCTAAGTATAAGGTTAACAAAAGTGGACTTGCCTCCACCGGAATAGCCTACAAGGCCTACTTTTTGACCAGCTCTAATTTCAATAGATTTATTTTCAAAAAGTGGCTCAGTACCCTTGTAATGGAATTTAACGTTCTTAAAAGTAATTTGCCCATTAGTACAATTTAATTCAGTAGCATTTGGTTTATTGGTGATTTCTAGCGGTATCATTAACGATATTAAGCTTTGCTTACACCTGCCAACAGCCTTGTTGAATTCATCAACTTCACTCATTGTATACCACATCATGTGTCCTAATTCCATTGATAACCCCAAAATTAGAGCAAAGTCACCAATTGTCACTAAACCCTTTCCATAAAGATATACCAGGAAAAATGTAGAACATCCCATCATTACGGCTATTAAACCACCTTGAATACATGAAAGTATTGTGGAATACATATAAGTTGCAGTGTAAGCTTTTTGTTGCCTATCAAAAAATGTCACCATCCTTGAGTTTTCATATACTTTACGTGCAAAAATTCTTACATTTGTATGGTTAGATAAACTATCCACTAACTCACCTACAACAATGGACTCTTCTTTAGCTTGTGCGTCTGATAATGATACAAGCTTTTTTGACATAAAAATACTAGAGCCAGCGAAAAATATAAACCAGGTTATTAAAATTATACTAAATATAGGATTTACAAAATAGGCAGCTATAAAACCCATAATCAATAAAGACGCACCCCTAAGGAAATTAGATGCACAAGGCGTTATTATTTTAGTAATACCATCAACTAAACTTGTAATTTGCTTTGCAATTTTACCAGATAGATTGTTTTGATAGAAGTTGTGTGAATGCGAAAGGGCATAATCCATTGTTTCAGCAATAATTTTGTTCTGGATAATCGGCACAAATTTCGCCCAAATATAATTTATACCTCGCCAAGTAAAGTTATCAAAAACAATAAAATTTATCACCACTAAACTTGCTGGAAGTATTAAAGCTGTAGTATCTCCGTTATTTACATCAGCTAAAAGGTTAATAAGGTTCTTGATTAATATGCTATTAAATGGCCCCCAAAAACCAGCAGCTATGCTAAGGAATATACAGGTAAATACAATTGGTTTATATGATTTTAAAAAATGCCATATAAATGGGAAAAGCTTCTGAGGTTCAAGTTTATCTATTTCTTTCATAGTTTTTATCTGGTTTTATTAAGTTTTACATGATATTACATATTTGTTAATGCAAAAGCTATAAAATTTTATGAATTTAACCTTTAAACCACTAGAAAAACAAGATTTTCAGATACTTCTCGGGTGGCTTTCTAAACCCCATGTTAAAGCATGGTATGATAAGGAAATAAAATATACCATTGAAAAAGTTCAGCAAAAATACAATAGTTATACTGAAGGATATAAGCTTGAAGAGGGAGTTAAAAAGCCAATCCACGCTTTTATTGTACTCATAGATAATATACCAATAGGGTATGTTCAGTATTATAATGCTCATGATTTTCCACGAGAAGATGGAATTATGCTAAAAGAGTTGCCACAAAAATTGTCGGCTTTTGATATATTTATAGGCGAAGAGGATTATACAGGCAAAGGTATAGGGTCTGAGATTATAAAAACCTTGCTTAAAGATTATATTTGGAAAGAGTTTGATGCTTGTTTTGTTGATGTTGATGCAGATAATGTTAGGGCTATAAAAACATATGAAAAAGCAGGATTTATTAAAATAAAAAATGTGGGTCAAAATATATGGATGATGTGCAAAAATGGCGGAGATTTAAGATAGACAAGCTTATAAGGGATAAAATGCCCGATATTATGAGATCTATGGGGCTTAAGGTATATGAAAGAACGGTAGATCTTGATGAATATCTAAGTGTACTGAAACTGAAGCTTGTGGAAGAAGCAACTGAAGTTTTTAATGCCAAAAGTTTAGAGGAAATTACCGAAGAACTTGCGGATGTCTATGAGGTATTCTTAAGTTTATGTAAGGCCCAGAATATAGATATCGCAGTTATCGAAAAAGCCAGAATTGATAAAAAAGAACAAAAAGGTGGCTTTGATAACAGGATATATAACAAATGTGTCGAAATCGAGGCAAATAACCCATTTATAAAGTATTATCTAAATAATAAAGAAGCATACCCAGAAGAGGTTTAAGTTATGAAAAATCTAGATAATATACTAAATGAACTAAAAGCTAGGGAGCCTATATTCCACCATCCAGATAAATTTGGGAAAACAAAAGAGGATATACTTAATCAAATCTGCGAAGAATTCTGGGAGGTTGGAGCGTCCGGAACTGTATATACTAAAGATTTTGGTGTTGATATGCTAGTAAAGCGTTATAACAACCCAAATTATGAGGATATTTGGGAAGCGTCGGATTTCAAAGTAACCGAGATAGCCCAAAATAATTATCTGCTTACATATATACTTGTCCAAAATCATACAAGACGTACTAGAAGATCCACTATTTGGCGTAAAGTTAAGGATAATTGGAAAATACTCTATCATCAAGGAACTGTAATAAGTGGAGAGACAATATGAATAAAGTAATTATCATAAACGGGCCGTCTTGTGCTGGAAAAACTAGTATAGCTAAAGAAATATGCAGGCAATCTGGTAATAAATTTGCCCATCTTCAAATAGACAGAACTGCTGAATATTCTGGCACAATTTTTCCTCAAGGTTTTGAGTTTGCTAAAAATGAAGTTGGTACCGAAAGTAATGATGATGGCCAAAGTTTATTTAATAATAATCGTTTGGCTAGAAGAAAAATTGTTGCATCAATATTACTTGCGACAAGCAGAGAATTATTAAATCAAGGTATAAGCGTTGTAATTGATACAGCTTTAGATGGCCCTGATGCTAAAGATTTAGCCATATATTACCTAAAATACCTCAAAAACTATGATACAAAATTTATAGGAATTTACTGTCCATTAGAGGAAAGATTCAAAAGGCTTAAAACCAGAACCGATAATCTACATTTAACAGAAGATTTCGTAAGAAAGCAAACCGAAGTTTATAATGTCTTTGAGCTAAATAAAGATTTATATCATACTTGGTTTGATAGCTCGAAATTAAATGCTGAGCAAATAGCAGCAAAAATACTAAACGATGATAAATCTATAGAGATTGATAAAATTACACTTAGAAGTTCTATTAAATCAGATATTGATAACCTTGTAACACTCTCAAAAATGAAGCGTCTTAATTATGAAAAAGCGCAGCCTATATTTTGGCGCTATGCAGGTGAAGGCGGGGACAATAAGCAAAAAGAATGGTTTACAGAGCTTTTAGAAAAGCAAGATTATTTAATGCTTACAGCAGAAGGCAAAGATAAAGAAATTATGGGCTTTATTATCGGTAGACTTATTCCAGCTCCTGAAGTGTATGACCCAGGCGGATTAACACTTATGATTGACGATTTTTATGTTAAATCAGAAACTTTATGGAAAACAGTAGGTAGTGAATTACTTGAAAAAATTAAGCTTGAAGCAAAATCTAAAGCTGCTGTGCAGATCCTTGTTGTATGCGGCGCCCATGACGAACCTAAGCGTAAGTTCTTAATTGGGCAGAAACTAACTATAGCTTCTGAATGGTTTGTGGGAGCGGTGTAATGATTAAAATCGATCTTTTAAAAAATCATCCTCAAGCAATACCAGTCCTTGCAAATATTTGGCATGAAGTTTTAGGGAAAATTTGGTTCCCAGAGCTTACAATTGAGGAAATAAAGTCGTTAACATATGATGAGCTGGGTTATCCAGATCAAATAACTTCATTCGTTGCATTGTATAATGATATTCCTGCAGGATTTTGTACATTTAAACTTAAGGAAGAGTTTCGTCCAGATTTAGGCCCCTGGCTTGCAGATGTAGTCGTTGATCCGAAATATCAAAAACAAGGAATCGGAAAAATGCTGGTTGATGTCGCATCCCTAAAAGCAAAAGAACTTGACTTCAAGAAGTTGTACTTATTTACTTTCGACCCCACCATACCCGATTATTATGAAAAACTTGGATGGAAAAAAATTGGAATGGATGAATTTAAATCACATCCTGTAACGGTTATGGAAATAACATTATGACTGGCGATAGAATATCAATTTTAACTGCAAAAAAGCTTATTCAGGAACAGTTTCCAGAATACGCCAATTTAACAATTACTGAAGTTGAAAAACAAGGTCATGATAACCGCACATATAGACTTGGTGATGATATGCTTATCCGTATGCCTACAGCAGAGGAATACGCATTAAAGGTCAGTATAGAGCAAGAGTTGTTACCAAAGCTTGCACCATTTTTAAGCGTAAGTATCCCAGCGCCTATTAAAATGGGAAGACCCTCTAATGATTATCCATACGCATTTTCTATATACAAATGGCTTCCTGGAAAAAGCCTAAACTTCATGAATTTAAGTACAGAAGAAAAAGAGGTTCTAGCTTTTGATTTAGCTAAATTTCTTAAAGAATTGCAGGCGATCAAAGGTGTTCCAGAACTTGCCCCAGGCCAGCATAACTGGTGGCGGGGAGATCATGTTAGCGTTTATGATAAAAATGCTCGTGAGCAAATATCAAAGCTAGTTGGTATTATAGACGATGAAAAAGCCATGAAATTATGGGAAAGAGCCTGTAATACAAAGTGGAACCATAACCCATTTTGGGTTCATGGTGATTTTGCAATTGGTAATATTTTGATGCAAAACGGGAAGCTTTCAGCTGTAATTGACTTTGGTTCTACTGCAACCGGTGACCCCGCATGCGACCTTGTAATTGCTTGGACTTATTTTGAAGGAAAAGCACGAGATATATTTGTTAATACAATTAATATGGATGATAACACATGGATAAGAACTCGCGCCTGGGCTTTATGGAAAGCAACGTTTGTCCTATGCAATATAGTAAATAAAGATAGCGTTGAAGCTTTAGAAAAGAAGAAAATTATTGAAGAAGTTTTGAAAGATTTATAAGAAAAATATACCTTATGAAAAATTGGATCCTTATATTTACAATATTTAATAAAGTTATGATTTTAGCAGCATCTAATTTACATATATTTGTTCTAGCCCAAGTCATGCGGTATTAGACCCGATTGACATTGGAAAATTTAGTTAATACACATTTATGATGACAACAGAAAGGATTATTTTAAGCAAATGATAAGAGGAAGATGAAGAAGTATAAAACGGACAGTCTCATTAAATCCCAAATTTTCCCTTGTATAAGTCATAATCTTGGATTATCTTTCTGCCTATGGATAGGTAAGCTATCCTAGGGCTTCGAAAACCCTTATATCTACTACCGGTGGTCATCTGCCGTCAAAGATGTCGCTTCCTTGAATTATGGTCGGGGAGGCGACCTTATGTCCAGGTCTCACGAC